>Ga0123355_10002874_pt1 | contig 24457 bp, 17 predicted proteins | sample TergutEmb28metaG_3_FD_89872 | JGI IMG/M metagenome (GOLD analysis project Ga0123355, IMG submission 89872) | Embiratermes neotenicus P1 segment gut microbial communities from Petit-Saut dam, French Guiana - Emb289 P1 | ecosystem: Host-associated > Arthropoda: Insects > Digestive system > Gut ... | reverse complement strand
TACTGCACAGTCTAGAGAGGCACTGTGTGTGTACTGCACAGTCTAGAGAGGCACTGTGTGTGTACTGCACAGTCTAGAGAGGCACTGCCTACGGAATATCAATGCATAGAGCTCCCTGATGATGGACCCTTGTGATCTGAAACATGTTGGATCAATTTTAAATATTTTAAATATTTTATAATAATTCTAATTGTATTTACGAATTATATATTTTTGAATATGTCGGACAATAAAGTGTTTTAATACGTAGTATTTGAACAAACAAATTGCAAAATCAATCACAAATAATCAGTCGTCACTTGTGTTCCTCCCACCTGTTTATGCCATGGTTGATCCACCGTGACATAAACACCAACCATACAACACAGTGATATTCTCTTTGAATGAAGATGACAAAATTTGTTATAGTTGTTTGTCTGCAATGGAAGATAAAATATTCTTTAGACCTGTAAAAAACATTTGTTAATTTATTTATATTTTAAACATTGTCAGTAATTTCAAATAACAGTATTGTATTTTAACTCTACATACTCATATCTTTGCCAAATTTGCTGCACTCGTATTTAGGTAAAGGTAAAGGTCACCTTTTAAGAGATCACGAAGGCTTGGACGAGGAGTAGAGGTATAGCTCTGATCTTTCTCTAACCTCGAAGCTAGAAGGTGTTGGGTCGTCTTCAACGCCACGTCCCGGCGGCTTTACCTCCGGGAAAGACCCGCTATCTATTAAATAAGAAGCTGTGTGGATCCAGGGCCGGTCTGGACGGGTGCGTAAAATCTCCTCTCCCACCGGAATTCGATCACCGAACCGCCCAGCCCGACTGAGCTATCGCGGCCCCTCTGCAATTGTATGCCTTTTCATTTACATCCCTGATAATGAGCTTGTAAAGGTCGAAACACGTAGAGGGAACTTCAGTGACAAATGATGATTTGTTACGTTTTGTGCAATTTGTTGGATCCAATAGTGCATAATGTTGCAATATTGTTTTATTTGTGACTGATTTAACTACTCTCAGTATTTCAGAGAATCGTCCCTCATTTTTGGATGGTTATTAAAAGGTGAATTGAGAACAATTTGAAACAATGTTGTCTAATTGAAAGAAATGTCCCGACATTAGTCTGGAGGTACGGCGAGTCAATGTAGTCGGCGGTCCTGTCTAGCTTGAAGCAGGACATCTCCTAAATGAAGCCGTTCTGGCTAGCGACATTTTGATCGGCGACATGTTTGTTCGTTATCTGTCAAGTGACAAATAAGTACAACTAAAGTGATGTACTAAATTTAATTCTATTCTGTATCGAAGTGCAATGCTGTCTTTCCAAAATTACATATACTTGTGTGAGACGTAAATGTGATATGATGTTGTGTTGAACACGAAATAGAGCCTGAAAAAAAAACGCAGTATTGAGTTAAGTTTACTGATTTAGCTAATAATTTCAGCATCTGTATAATTGTTAGGGAGACGGAAAGTACAATCAAATAATCCAAAATCATTCCTATAAATTAAACATGTCAGTATATATGCAGCATAAATTGAAGCGTATTTATGAGTTTTGTGTGTGTGTGTGTGTGTGTGTGTGTGTACATATATATATATATATATAAGCAACGCATAATCATATATTACGCTATTACAATTAGCAGTAGCTTTATTCAGGACTAAATACCCCGAACATTAAACAGAGTGAAACGAAAAGAAATGATCCAATCTTTGCTATTCTCATAAGTTGGTAGCTGGGATTTCGAGATTCAAGGTGTCACAACATTCCAGAATCTAGTGCGTGAATCGAGATCGTGATTTTCAAATATATTACGGCAGTATCCGTAAAATTTCCTTAATAAAAATTCTTAAATTGATAGGTAAATGTAAAAATTTGTTCTTTTTTATTTCCAACCAATTTTGTTATTCGTTAAAGGAATGCTGAAGTGACTCATGCGTTATTTGTTTCCGAATACCTATTGCTAGTAACAATTAAAAATTCATACCAGAGTGATTAATCAGTAGTCATCAATTCAAAATTATATATATATATATATATACTTTCCTTTTTCCGATAAGTTTACCTTTACGAAAGGATCTAAGTGTATTTCACAAATTTAAAGACCTCAATCAAAGGAACTACGTTTTTCTTACTTCATGTACTGGTACTGCCACCATGATGGAAGTGTTCAATACAGGAAATTAAAACGCCCCAGGATAGGGTGGGGTCCAGTTACATGATATTCTTACAGAGTTCTGCTAAAATCGATCTGTTAACGTGTATAGTAATAGACATGGTAAATGAACAGCCTCAGTCTTTACTATACGCCTAACTGTGGAACACCCTCGTGACATACGAGGCGCCTAAAGTGGAACCGTTTTTTAGTCTTATAATACTGCCAATAGATAAAATGTTATTACCTCCAAATTATGTAGTTAATTGATAAACTATTCTTGTAAAAAAGGCCTTTTTTTCTGCGGAAATAGAAATTAAGTTTTATTACGACAGCAACAAATATTTATTCTTAATTTCAAACCTACATTGAAAAGAGATTTCGTTGCCCCTAGTTTTTTTTTTGCCCCGGGGGGGGGGGCTAATTTTTTGCTCCCATGCAGTAAATGTTGGCTAAATTTTGGCTCAGTGGTCCTGAAGTCTACGTTCTTGGTCTGTTGACCAACGGAAGAAAATAATCAGCTAGTTCGTAATAGAACTGGCTAATTTCTATTGCCCCAGTATCTAGTTAAGTGAAGACTGTAAAGGAAAGAAAGACGAAGTCTCTATTTTGTTAATTCAGATTATTCTCATCTAATATAAACTGCGTGTTGCGAGTTGTCTCAAAGCTGGGTATTATTTCCCTGGATTTTTAAACGTGTCTGTATGGAAGGTTACGCACTCACAGATGCCGAAAATTGAGATTAAAGGGGAAAGCGTGTGTTTGTCTCAATGAGTAGAAAAATACATAGTGAAAAAAAAAGGCCATACAAATATCTATGCCCTGGGAAGAATTTTAAGCCGCGATACCAGCGTTTACGCAGCTGTAAGGACACTGAGATGTTCCCCGTCTGTACATATTACCGCCATAAAATTCCAGCATTTTTGTTTTGTCGGTAAGAAATACACGCCGATGTGGCTTCTAACTATATGAAACGCTCTGAACTTCGCAACGGTGTGGCCAACATCCCTGCTTAATTCGGGAGTCCCTGAAATTCGATTCTCGCCATGGAGGCTGGGTGAGTGATGTTGATCCTTGTTTTCGTCAGCCCTTCCAGTCATTCTGGACAGTACCTTAAAATAAGCCACAAGTCTTGTCTTTCACGTCCTTCACACAAAACACACTTTCGTTTTTCTGGAAGGCATTAGAAACTGAAATTTTATAATGTTGAGAGTATTTGTTGCGTATCTTCGTAAAATAAACGACAAGATTACTGTGTTTATTAGAGATGTTGTCGTTGCTTGTAAACGGAGGGGAAAAAAAATCACTTCTGTCCGAAATTGGTTATTAATCTTAGACCTGTCTTGCACGTCAGCATACCTGTCTTCATTAGTGACAATGGAGACACTTAATAAATATCATGAAACTAGACATCCTGTCTATTTTATCATGCACTATGTCATACTCGCATATTATCACATATAAAATAACTGGTCCACGTGATATAAAAATTTTAAATAGTTTACAAGTTAGTTATTTTTGACGTTGGCAAACTTACCCTAATTCTGTCATGAAAGATTAACTCAGAATATAAGTTTGTGTGTGCTCTGGTTATATGGTCTTATTACAAAGTGAAAGAGCCTAGGGCAGAATAATATGTTAAGTACTTGTTTTTTTTAATTACAGGTCAATTGACTGATGGTATATTCACACCAATTGTAGGAATAATGGCTGATCGCATAGGAAGCAGAAAAACATGGCACATTTTAGGTAACTTTTTAAATTATCGGATTTTGTGTCATTAATATAGCCCAATCAAAACTGTTTTTACTTGTTTTTATTGGACCGTGCTGCTGTAAGGTTTACAGCAGCTGTAAAGACTACAGCTAAATGCAATCCCAGGCATAGAATTGGCATAGTGATTCGCATCATGCTTAATAGAAACTGGAGAAGTGAGAGCATAAAGTACAGTGATTCAGCTGTACAGATTCGTTTCTTTTTAAAGACCAAAATGTGTAGCAGTGAACTCATTGCAACCAGTGCTAAACTAGAAAGAGTGATAGTCATTGAAGTCACTGTTTGCCTCCAGTACACAGTTCCCCATTGTACACATACTAAAGTGTATTTAATTAAATAATTATTACCAAATTCTAAATTCTGTTTCTTCCTAAATGTGTTGGTACAGCAATAAAATGTCTAAATTATGTGTTTAGTAAATCCAGTTTGATTCCCAGATGTTTTCCCTGCATCTCCTCAGTCTCTACAAGCAAACTCTAGGAGACTAACTTGATAGGCCACAACCACACACTCTTCTACCCAATTTCTTATTTACAAACACCCAACACAATCCTTGTAGTTGCAGCAGCATTATAAAATAAGTGTAAAACCAAACTACTAAATGTACTTGTAGGAAACATGGGAAGTTGATGGAAGTTATTTTATAATTTATAAACCATATTATTTGTAGATTTTCTGCAAAAATATCCATCTTACACTGTAAAAATAAGAGAATTTTCATCTGTCTGGTCACACATAAAGTTCTGAATGTCGCATACACCGTTTTTCACTTCACTCACCGACACCAGGAAACAAAGTCGCCCATCAGATACAATGAGTCAGTCAGCTACTCAAGAAATCCCTGCCATTTATGAGACTCAAAAATTTTTACTCTGTTTGCAACTGACCAAGCTCATTTCACAATATTTTTATCTATTCTCTAAAATCCATATTAGTTTAATCCATCCATCTATGAATACCCTGTAGTGTGACCTTCTGTTAATTTTACTTGATAATGAGTGGCAGAAGTTATTGCTTTCCTGGTGTATGTGATATTTGTCCAGTCCAGCTTGAACCCCTTCAGTTTTTTATAAAATAACTCTCATTATTAAGTAAAATTTTGGCAAATATATTATCGGAAGCAAAAGGAATCATGCACAGTATCACAAGAAGACCTCTTCAAAATATAATTGCAAGTTCTGGCCATTTACTTCTTTCTTTGTAACAGATATCTCTTGAAAAAAGTATGGTTAGGTTAAATTATGGTTCTTAAGTGTCCCTACACATCCTTGGCTACTTGCTTATCAAAAATTAGTGAGCAGCACTCATGGAAGTGCTGAAGAACAGCAGAGCCCAAATGCTGGAAGCAGTTTACATGAAGTTACTACAGCTTGATTAGACTTTACAGATGACAATGATTTCAGATTTAACCTTCTTATGTATCAAATTCAAGACTATTAAAAGAATCATCCACAGTGCATGTATAACACTAAAATAAAAGAGGACACCATGGCATGCAGTGATATATAAGGATCTGGGATGAAAAATACTTTATTATCCAAGACAAAATAGATTTGGGAATGTGAAATTAAAACTAATGCTATGTAGTTTGTGTTGATTGTGGAGAAGTGACATAACGTGAGCTAACAAATTAAATCATGTAATTTTACAGGCTAGCATGCACAGAGTTTTTTGCTGTACCTTAATCAAATCTGAATACACACTTGTTCTGTGGGTACTTGTCACACAATTTTCTTCAAGTCTAAAACATTTAATGTAATTGAAGTATTTTTTGTACATTTTTATCATCAAGCAATATTAATAAAATATAGTGACAAGAATTAGTCGTTTCAATATGTTCAAAACGCATTTCTGCAAGATAACAGAATTTTGGGGGGATGGTTAAGCTTTCTAGTATAAACCACAATTGACATTAAACATTACGTTACTATATGGCTTCAGTATCTTTGTAAGAATTGGGTTTCTTATTTTATCATTATTGAGTTTATATATGTGAGATGTTCAGTTGATAAATGTGTTAGAGATACTATAAGTCATAAAACTGAAGTAAATATTCTTGTAATAAATAAATACTTTCTATAAGGAATCATTTCATTCATTTTGTATGGAAGAAGCTGTCATTCTGAATTTTGTAACCAAAAATATTTTGTCATACTTTTGACTGTGGAAGTAGCAATCAGAATGAGGCTTGTTTTGTAACCCAGGGGATAACCATGGGGAAAGTATTTGTGTGGGTAGCCCGTCTACAACGTTTCTACCTGAAGTGATAGCAATCATGAGGTGTACAGAACTCCTTTTGTCCAAGAATGTGTTGAAAAGATGAATAATCATCTGCTGTGCTAGTAGAGCAACAATAGCAACACTTGTTACAACCACCACTGAATCAGCTTTAGTAGGGAGTTATATGTAAACACTAGAAAAACTAAGTGGACCTAATAAAGTCACTTCAATGTGGATATCCAGGCATTGCGGGATACTGGGAAATGAAGAAGCAGGTAATTTGGCCAAAGAATGGACCAACAAACTTCCTGTTGAGCCGCCATCATTCCCTTTGTTGTGGGTAAAGGAGTTAGCGGGAGTCATTTGAGACAGGAGTACCTGAACAGGTGGAAGACCTGTAATGGTTACTGCCATTCCAAGGTGCTGATGAGTGAACCTCTGACATGTAGAGTGGAAGAGTTCCAGGCAATAAGTAGATTGAAGTTTAAAGTGGCTGTGGTACTATTGACAGGCTACACAACCCTTACAGTCTATATCTTTAATCTCCGACTCACACAGCGGCAGGATTTCTGACTGTGCAGGAACAAGAAAGAAGGTATTGTGCTTATTGTGTGTCATTGTAAATCACTGGCCTGCAAACTATACAGAACCTGGGGTTGTTCATTGTTGAAACTAAAGGATTTAGAAAACATGAGGGTGAACAGCCTTATAAGCCTAGTGGTAACATGAGGCTTGGCATAGCTCCTTAACCCACTTCAAAGAGTGAGAAGATACAAAAAAACTATTAAAATCTCTGTTTCATTATGGTCAATAATGGTACCACTCACTTTTTCATTACTACTACTACTACTACTACTGTTATGTAAAACTGTAAACTGTAAACCTCATTAGTCACTCTGTTGAGGGTGCTTCACATCTTTATACTTACATGGTACATCAAAAAAAGATTCTTCCCAAAATATCATGGTAGTCTTAACACTGAGTACTATCGTTAAGGGATGTGCCTGGAAGAAATTCTAAGATGCCTCAGTCAGTATTTAGAGCATATATCATTTGACTGTGAGCCATATGTGCCAGTTTGCACAAACTGGAAGTACTGGCAGTTTAAAAGAGAAATGAGACTACTTTTTGTGAAGTAATGTGGTTTTCTTGTGACTTAGATTAGCCTATTTACAAAGAAATTTTCTCGAATCATTTACTGTGTCGTCTACATTCTCTGCATTCTGATGCTATCACACCATCTGATACTGCATACAGAGCATATATATATATATATATATATATATATATATATATATATATGTGCTCTTTATGCAGTATAATTTAATATTTTATACACACACTTTTATTACATTCTTGCATGTAAGGTTTAGTAGTATCTAGCAGAAGGACCAAATTAAAAAAGAAGGAATGAAATTTAATTTTGCTATGATGCTCTGCTTTCATAAATGAAAATGCACTGATGGAATAATTAGTTCTAATGATACCAACTGTAATATATGTGTCAGGGCAGCATTGAACTCTATATCTTGAGTTACTCATCAGTTAAACACATTTATGCTATTACTTGTGCTGATTGCAGGCTCAGTGCTGGTTCTGCTGTCCTTCCCCGTACTTTTTGCGCCATGTCCTGGTTGCACAAATGTGAACTCAAACTCCACTTCTTGGCTGATGGCTTTGTACTATGCTGCCTTCATCATTGTGTTCCAGGCTGGATGGGCCATAGTTCAGATCTCACATCTAGCACTTATTCCTGATCTGGCACCAACACAACAGGGTAGAGCAGAGCTTACAGCTATTAGGTAGAGTTCTGTTGTAGGTGTAGCACATTCATGTTCATGATGTTAGCACAGCTCAGATATTTGGTATGAATTTCCTGCCACTGGCTAGAACATAGTTTTCAAACGAACATAAACAGGAGCTTCCAGAGTTTTGAAGAAATAGTCTGCCTCTGCCTTGGAAATAAGCCTAAAGGATCCTAATTGATATACCCTGAAGATTGAGGCAGGTTGTTCCTCCCAAATTTGGAATCAAAATATTATCTTACATTGTGTTATGACCCAAAAGTCCACCCTCAACCAAAGCCTGCAAACCTACAAGCACGTATACATTTATAAATTACACCTGTTTCACACATTTTGCCAGTGCAAAATGAAAACCCATCTTGCTTCATAAGTGTGAGGTCATCAGCTGCTCCAGCAGTGGCAAAGTTCTTATGTGAACTGTGTGAACTGAGCTAAAGTGGTTAACATAAACACCTCAGACCTGTTCTGATGTTATAAGAAGCTTCTTAGTTAATACTGTGCATAAAAATATGTATAAATGAGAGTTGAAACATGGTGCTAATTGTATCTGTTGTTATGTGCCATGTGCTGTGGACACTCTGTGGTCATCATCAGGTTGACTGGAACGTGTTGCAGTAGGTGATTAAATTGTGATTTATATTTATTTATGTATAGCAAAATCTGCTTTGGTCTGAAGTTGTTTATCTTCATAGCCATCTTTTAAATGTTTATAATGGTTAAGTCCCTTTAAGCCTACAGTTCATTTGCAGCCTGCAGACCAAAATTATTTTATTCAAGTGCTGAAGCTTTCACAACGCTTAAGTGATAACATGTTCTCAGTCAATTATATCAATTTGGAGCAGAAGTCTTTTAAATTTCATCATGTCACAGAAAACATGAAACATTATTTATCCTTAACTATGTGCTCTGCTCATGAGAGAAAACAAAACATTTGAATACATACAGATAATCAACTTTTCATTGGGTGGTTATAATTAAGCAACAACGAAGCTATGTATGTGGAATTTAGTGAGGCTGTATATCATAAATTCATGTACAAATCTGGTATGAAATGGTTTTATATGTTAACAATGATGAGTACAGTTTTTGTGTAAAACTATGATGTTCTGTTTCAGAAATTGTATAACAGCTAAATATTTTACTAGTGCAAATCATGTACAGACATCAATGCTGTTCGTATTGTTCTTCTTCTATGGTACTACACCTCTGATAGAGTCTTGGCTTCTCAACAATATCCTTCCATTTAAGGCAATCCTGTACTTATTCTGTACACTTTGTAAGCTTCATATTCTTCAGATCATCCCTGGCATCATCTTTCCAACAAGGCTTGGGCCTTCCTGCTGGTCTTCCTGTGAATGGTTTCCATTTGTGTATTCTTTTTACTGTGCTAGTTCCAGGCATTCTATTTATGTGTCCAAACCAACTCAGTCTTTGGGCTTTAACATAATTTATTATGCTCCGGTGTTTAATTAATTCATCCAACTCCTTGTTTGTTTTAATTCTCCAAATATCGTTGGCTTCCTTAGTTGGCCCAAATATTTTCCTTAATATTTTCCTCTCAAACACAGAGAGTTTTTGTATAACACTTCCTTTAAGGACCCATGTTTCACAGCCATAAACTACAATTGGTCTAATTACTGACCAATATTACTTTAATTTGGATTTCCTGGATGCCAAGTTACTTTTAAAAAGAGTTTTATTTGCCTAGAATGCTTTGTTCCCTTTAGCAATTTTTTCTCTAATTTCTTCTTCCAGAATGTTATTCCCATTCACAGCATACCAAGATAGCTGAATGATCTAACCTGATCGATGTACATGTTGTCCACCATTAATTTATCTATTTGGGTTTCTGACCTTGTACACTTCATGTACTTTGTTTTGTTCTCATTTACTATTAGACCAAATTGTAGTGAAATGATTTTCTGTTTTTCAAAGGTGTCTATCATTGTTTGTTTAGTTCAGGCAGTGATTACTATATCATCACCATATGCTGAGCATTGTTTTAAGCATGTTGATATGTTACCTCTCAGTTCTAGCTGCTTTAAAATATTGTCAATAACTATATTAAATAGCGTTGTTGATAATGGGTCGTCTTGTTTCACTCCCGTCGATATTTCAAACTTTTCTGTGTAGTTTTGGTTTACTTTGATGTTAGCTTTTGTATCTTGTAAGGTCCTTACAATTAGTTTAATTAATTTACTTGATATTTCATATTTAAGCATTTTTATTATTTCATCTCTAAAAATTGAGTCAAATGTTTGTATAGTTATTGATTTATTTTCTAGCTAACCTTACTACATAGACTGATACACCTGAAGTGAAATTCATATTATAAGTTCTTTTCAGACCTTTGGTTATTTTACAAATTGTGAAATTTCCTTATAGTAGTGTAATTTTTATTTCTGTATGGCATATATTTTTTGTTAAATACACTTTTGAAAATGCTCAAGTTATTGTTTTTCAGTATTCTATATGCTAGTTCATTGTAAATGATGACAACTTTCTGCAAACATTTCTTTCACTGCCGTTATGCAGATCTGAGCATCATATATTCAACCAGATGCTAAGTGTAAATTAGAATCTGCTTCTATAATACATCATTAATTCAAATGTTGCAAATTTTCTCAGGTACACTGCGTCAGTCTGCTCTGGTGTAGCTGTGTATGTTATAACTTGGTGTGTATTTCATGCTACAAAAGGAAATGGATTAGATAAGGTTGGGCCTGATGATGAATTTAAATTTAGGGTATGTTAACCACTACTTTGCTTCTTTTATAGGTATAATTTGTCATACTTTTACGCTTGTAACACTAATTCAAACTTAGAACTTATCTAGAGTGCTCTTGTAACATTTAAAAACAATTGCAGTAATTACAGCAGTAGCAGCTGTAAATATTGTATTATCAAGAATTAATGCACACTTTTTGTGTATCCACCTTTGTCATCATATTCTAGTGTAAATATCGCTCCATTATCATTCCACTTTTGGAGTTCGCCACTTTGCTGGTTCTTTCCACCATTTTTGCCATGACACAGCAGTAGATGTGCAAACAGTTTTAACATAGCCCAGTTATTAGGTATACTGACCACAATTTTTTATGGCATTTGTAAGTCTGTCTAGTCAAATACAATAATGATTTAAGTTGCAAGCACTTCCTTCCAGATAATTATATACTTACAATTTATTACCATTTTATTTTTTGTTATATAAACTCTGAAGTTTGAAGAAAGACTTGATGATCAGTTAGTTATTAAAAACGTAATCTGTTACCTTGTAACTTTCGATAATGTTCCTTATTGAATTTTTTGAGTCTGTTCCTATTACTTTTTTTAAAGTAAAATATCTATTAACATTGCCTTCAGATCCAGGTAAACAGATAGAAAAACAAACAAGAGTTCTTGCAGCCATTATTGCGTCTCTTTTACCTTAGCAGCATTTGGTTATTTTTGAGAAATCAGATTTATCACAAAGTGGGTATTTCTATGTCTTGATAGAATTGATTTGTAAGTTATTAGTTTTTCTTTTTGTATATGTCACCTGCACTTTACAATGATTTACTCAGAACATTTTCTCGTTTTACCTCTGGAACCTAGCAAAGCTTATGGCACTAGCATGTTTAAGTTTGGCCATAAATCATTGAATTTTTAGTCTTTAAATTGTATTTTCTACTTTATTTTTACTTGCCTTGCATCTTCTTTGCTATTCTAAATTTGTACAGGTACCTGGTAACGTTGCATCACTGTATATATCTATAATATTTTGTCTAACGTTTCTAACTTCTGTTTTATTGTTGATCTATGTTCTGCCAAGACTTTGAATCTCAGAAGTCACACTGGGAATCATGAATCCCAAACATAGTGTTTGGGAACTGATTTATATAACTGCATTGATCATGGGGTTCACTGGAGCCTGAATCTGAAACCTTGCAGGTTAATATTTCATGTATTTGCACTGAATTACACCAAAATCATCTGAATTTATGTGATGTCGTCTGAGGAAATTAAGAAGAACATTTCATGGAGAATGTCACATGACTTACATCAACTGCATGGACTTATTTCTTGTATCATTACATTAGATGTGTCATGAGAACATGAGTTTCATTGTCATCGTATAAGAACCTGTTGTTGTTGAAATATATTGAATGGTTTTCACAGAACTAAGTTGTTTCCCTTATACAATTTTTACTTTACACTCTTCCTTTTACTTTAAATATTTGAAGTAGCCAGCCTAACATGTCATACACATTCTCACTTGTTATCCTGCTGTGTGTAAAATTGAAGAAAAGTTGCAAAATATATGAATGGCCTTCAGCTCTTGACAGTACTGCACTTTCAGTAGGCTACAAAGTCAAAGTATGTGGGTTGTGGCCAAATCAGATATTTGTTTTATGCTGAACTGAAAACACAGGGAATTGATTTTGACAGCAGGTTAGTTATGGGTACAGTAATTCATTCTTGGACTTTAAATGCTATAACCTAGAAGAATTAGTTTGATATTTATACGACTTTTCTGTCTGGGAAGAACGTCAGGAATAAACTTCTAACTTACTACATGAAGTCAAATGCCTGTTCATGCTCGACTTGCATTCTGTGATATGTTCACATAGGACAATGTACATGATTGTAACTCATCATTGTATATGTTGTGCAGGATGTTATACTAATTGGAATGGCTGTAGGAATAACCACCAGTTGCATCTTTTACTTTTAGGATATGTTCCTATAGGACAGTATACATATTTACAACTCATAATTGTGTATGTTTTACAGGATGTTGTGCTAATTGGAATGGCTATAGGAATAACCACCAACATCCTGTTCCACTTTGGACTGCGTAAATTGAACACACATAACATTCAGTCACTAATAATTGAACAAGAACCACCGATTATGAGCAGACTTTGTAACTATCTGCAGTCTCCAGCACTGTTTCAAGTGGCAGTGCTTTATGTGACCAGTCGACTGTTTCTCACAATAAGTCTTGTGTACATGCCACTTTACCTGAATGAGAGTGTAAATGAAGGAAAGGAGCTTCTAGCAAGTGTGCCTTTCATGTGTTATCTGTCTTCATTTATAGCATCAATTGGGATCAGATACATTAATAGATTGTGTGGCAGCAAGGTAAGGTAGTACTGAGTATTGGTTCCTGGAAGTATATTTTCAAAAATGTTATACCATTTTGCATGATTTTGAGATTTTGTCAGTGGTCAATATGAAGATGGCTGTAACACAAAATGTGTACACTGTGAAGCCCAGTAGCCAGCTATCAGGTTACACGCCATTGCAACCTTTTAGTAATTGATTAAAAGACTGCAGTGATGATAGGCCTCTACCTTATTTTTTGTTTTCTGCATAAGTTAAAAATCCCTGCTCAGAGCCATGAAATATTCCAATGTACATTTGCAGCTCAGTTATCTGTGTGGAGCAGTGATCAGTATTTCGGGATGTGTGTGGATACGATATGGAATGGCGCAGCACATTCTATTTTCCATTTATGGAGTGGCAGTGTTGCTTGGTATGTTTTCTTGATTTAGTGGTAATTATGAAGTTCTTTTGCTGGAATTTTATTACGCTCTTAAGGACATCTCATACAGGTTGCAAACCATGAACAATTATGTTGACTGTTTTTCTCCAAATTAGAAGTTCTTTCATTATACCAGAGCCTTTGAAAGAATTACATCATCATTATTACGATTTTTATTATAACATAAAATAACTTGTTAAACTTAGAACAGTAGGGAAATACAGGGATTTCATACACTACATTATACACACACACAGTTTTCATTTTTACTTTCTGTACTTATGTAAATAATTTGCATATAGAAGGAGTTAAATATTTAATCAACAAAAACTGAAGCATCTTAATCTTATTAAACATTAAAATTATACTTACCAATGCTTGATAGGTGGTAATTTCTTTCAGAGATCAACGAATCAGAAGTGACTTTGACCATGTTTAGATGAGAAATAAGATGTTGAAATCGACAGTCATGTGTCAAGCAAGGGCTAACGGAACTATATAAAATATGTTAGCTTCCCTTGGCCTCCATTTTGAGGCAGCACTTTTAATTTGTTACTGTTGACATTTTGTTAAAAAGAAATTTTTAAAGCTGAATCAATAAAAACAAAAGATATTGCCATCAGTGCCTAATCCATCCGATAATATGTTAGATCATGGTCCCGCAAACAAATATTACCATATTAATAATTTCTATTTGTGTTACAAGAATTATGTCATAATAAAACTTCTGTTATTTTGGTGTTATTTTACAGGTGCAGGAAGTTCTGTGACTATGGTAACAAGTCTTTGCATTACAGCTGATTTAATTGGTTCCCATACAGAAAATGGTGCCTTTATCTACAGTGCTGTTACATTTGCTGACAAGGTACTCAATGGAGTAGCCGTAATGATTATAGAAGACCTGTAAGTTGCTATTGTTGAACTTAGTATCTGATATCTGGTCCAAGTGATGTGAATAACATTCTGCAACTGCAAAATGATCTGTTACTATCATGCAATTACAAATGTCATCTTTTTTCTGCTTCTCTTTACAGTAAGTGTGCTACCAGCGACTCCTGTCCACATTACTATCGTGATATAATAGCATATGTGTGTGGTGGTTCGGCAGTGCTGGGCCTCATTGTTCTGATATCACTATATTCTGTAAACATTGGAAACAGACAAAGAGCTAGCAGTGACTTATTAGGTAGAAGTTTTGCATCTTCAGGTAGAGCTCAGAATGAGACAAAATTGCTTTGTGGCCTTACAAATGGAATTAAACACTCATAGGAGTGAGTAATAAAATTTTACCAAAAGAAAAAAAAAAAATAGCATGATGGATGAAGAGATTTTATAAAATATATTGTATGCCAGCCATGAGAAGTCATCAGACCTCGGTAGGCAGGACTGAAAACATTTTAAGCTATGCTTATTCCAAAAACATGAGTCTGTTGCCTGCAAAACAGGGGAATGAAATCAAACAGAATGATATCTGTAAAACAGGTATAGTGTTCAGTAAGTGTGTAGTGTGCATGTGCAGAATTGTACTCCCATCCTGCCTACATAACTCCATGCCAACTCATGGCATACACATAACATATTTTATAATATTTCTTATGTTTGGGATGAAAAAATGTACATCATGAATGTGTGTGCCTACGTTGCTTATGCATCAGTCAGTGTTATTCTTTCATACATGTGATTTTATTCAACAATTTTTAGTGTAATGTGTTATGTAATTAAATTATAAGAAATTTAACACATGGGATTCTTAAAATATTAGTAATTTGAGAGTGTATTTTAAAGTGTCAAGTTTTTAATGCTGGTTTTACAACCATAAAAGGCAAACCTGATAAAGGCTGTCCACAGCGGGGGATTTTGTCTCCACTTTTGTGGTGCTTTGTGGGAAACAACTTCCTAGAGGATCTACAAAATAAAGGTTGTCTGATTTATGGATATGTGTATGACATAGCCATATTTGTCAGGGAGAACTTCCTTCATCCTCTCAGGCATCTTATGACTAACACCCTGAATGCAGTACAGAGATGGTGTGAGACTAAAAAGTCTAACAGTAAATCCGTTAAAGACTAATGTTTTGGTCTTCACCAGGAAATATAAATCTCAACCAATAGAGCCTTTGAGGCTTGGGGAGGGCAAATAGCCTTCACCAGTTCAATGGAATATTGAGGTGTCTTCCTAGATCCTAAACTAAATTGGAAGCAACTCCTCACAGACAGAAGAAAGAAATTGTACTGCTAAATGTGGGTGTGTAAAAGAGCCATGGGTAAAACTTGGGGAATTAACCTCGAAATAGCCATATGGATATGCAAGATAATCTTGCTGCCACAAATACTGTATGCATCAATGGTCTGGTGGCCCATGGTGAGTAGGGTGGAAGCAAGGAGCCTACTGCAAAGCCTACCTGAGGGCTGCTGTATGGTCCATTAAAACAACACCCACAGAGGCGCTGAAAGTAACCCTCTGTTTAACTCCAATGGACCTGGCTGTCATTGGAGCTGCTAGACTCACTGCACACAGGCTGAAATATCAGGGAGAATGGCAGAATACAGGGTTAGGACATATGACACCTAAGTTTCTCCATAAATATTCTTTCACTTTAAAACGGAATAGAACCCGTAAATAATATCAGTTGGTAAAACAATTTAGAGTGTTGATACTGACTAGAGAAGAAGGGTGTATGCCAGGTAAAATCACGACCATAACACTGATCTTTTATCTTTTGTACTTTAGTGCCAGTGTTTATGGACCAAGGGACAACTGTAGGGAGAGTATTCCTATAGGTAGCCTCTCTATAGTGTTTCAAGCTGAAGTGATGGCATTCTGATGTGCACATAACACCTCTTGTTTATGAACATAACGAGAAAGAGAATACATATCTGCTCTGGTAGCAGGGCAGTAATAGCAGCAATTGCAAATATCACCACCGAATCAGCTCTGGTATGGGAAAGTATGTAAGTGCTAGAAAATCTAAGTGGGTCTATTAAAGTCACTTTAGCATGGATAACTGGGCATTATGCAATACTGGGAAAATGAAGAACCTGATAAATTGGCCGAGGAAGGGAATAATGGAGCCCCTTCTGACCAAACTGTTGGCATCCCCTTTTTTGTGGGCAAAGAAGTCATCTGGAGTCATTTGAGACAGGAGCACCTGAACAGGTGGAAGACCTGTGAAGGTTGTTGCCATTCCAACACCCTAATGAGTGAACCTCTGCCAAGCAGAAAAAAAAAGCTTCAGGCAATGAGTAGACAGAAGCTTAAAGTAGCTGTGGGATGTTAAAAGGTCACATGACCCGCAGAGCCAATATGTTTAAACTCAGACTCACACAGTGGCAGGATTGCAGACTGTGTAGGGACGAAAAAGAAGATAGTGGACACACTGTTTGTCACTGACTGGCACTGGTATGCAAAATATACAGAACCTTGGATCATATGTTCTTGAAAACCAAGGATCTAGAAAACGTGAGGATGAATGGCCTAATAAGCCTGGTTGCCAATACCAGGCTTCCTCGCTCCGACACAGCGCCGTTTCTCCTTCACATACTTACTACTGGCCTCCACTTGGGTCTTTGTCCTCCATAGCTTGTTGCTCTACTCGAACACACCCCTTCCCTATCCCCCCTCCTTCTGACTGGTTCAGGCTGTTTTCGAACCAGACCTTTTCCCATATAAATACACCAACAATGTCATCCTGGTTATTCTTCCTGCTGACAATGCCTTCCACATTCTTTTGAGTTCACTACTCACCTTATCATCAGTGTTGTATAATCTGAACTGTTAACAATTGAATTAAATAAACTCAGAATAAACAGACAATATTTGAATACATTTGAAACGTACATAAGACTCAAAATATGTTTCAATATGGAGACCTCATATTGAATATGCCCAATATGTTAAATTTTACTGCAAAATAATAAAGTTATTTATTTTGACAGTAAAATATTAGTCTCTTTTATACTTCTGATTATTTTGTGTTAGATAACATAATTAGGATTTCAGACAAATCAGGGCAGTTCAGGACAGCACCCCAGTACTGGCACTTCTTTTAAAGGCGCTGTTATCAAACAAGTAACATAGCTCAAGGGCAAATTGAAAGAGAGTTCACCTTCTTCCTAGAATAGAAGATACAAAGTGCAACCAACTGGAACATAGAGAAATGATGTACTAGAATAACCAGAAATTGGTTTTTGTAATATTGGAGTAAAACGTAATTGAACACAGTTTACTTGTTATATTTAATGTAAAGTCATTAATGACAGAGATCTGTATTAATCAGCTTGAAGAGGAAATATTACAGTATGCTCAAAAAATAAATAATGGGCTTTATATGAAACCATGCATCAGTGATTTTATTAATAATATTGAATTGATATTTCCTGCAGTTTCTCTACAGAATGAAAACCAGGTACAGAATCTTACAAGTAATCCTGATATTCTTTCAGCTGCTTTGAGAGCAGGTCTGTCTGCTGCATCACACCTATGCATGATTCTATGGTAAATTTTGTTTGTGGGAATATTCCTTTCCTTTCCAAGATTATGATATCATGTATGATTACATGACATCATTTATTCGTTTTTGCAGGAATTTTCTATTTCTTTCTCATATCTCATAGTTTTGCATTATGTGCGATACTACAGCAACATTATTCTGTACCTTGCAATCTGTTGGCTCCAAAAGCTGGACATCTGGAATAGACAACTAGGTTTGACATAAGGTCATCCTAGTGATTCTTTTTAATTTCACGGTTAATGTTGGTGGTGCCTGTGGTGGTGGTGCCTGTGGTGGTGGTGCCTGCGGTGGTGTTGGCAGTGGCGACTGTGCTGGTGGTAGTAATGCTGCTGTTGTTTTTGTTTTTCTTGTTATCATTATTATATACTGTTATTTTTCTTATTTTGTAAGAAAATTCAACACATAGTGAACAATGGACTTGCAAGATATAACGCATGTCTGTGAAACAAAGGAAAACGTTTTCAGTCCCCTTTTATTGTACATTGAGTACAAGCCTAATATTAACTCTCATTGTACTAAAATGTGTGGACTTGTATTCATGGCAAATGGGTTTAGCAGCTAGCGCAACTCTGCCAGTTGTCATGCAAATGTTCTACATGAAGTAGTAATGCAGTTTGTCAGATACCGTAATGCTCCTCTGTTTGTGCATCTGCCAACTGGTGACAGGGAAGGCTTTCCAGGCGGTGAAATTGACTACACTGGATCTTGACACGTTCATTCAGGCTGAATATTTGCTGCCATCTTGTGTTTCACAGATTGACAAAACTGTAAGAAAAGAGGTGAAAAATTAAGTATTCACATTCCTTTAGTTAAAATTTTATTCTTCCAGAAGAGTTTTTCACCTGCTACAGAATTATTTTTGTTACATAAACGACGAATGATCATTTTTAGGCGCGTTTGTCTGTCCACATGTAAATGCATGCCTACCACCAGGCGATAAAAGTAAAGCGTAAATTTATTCCCCTCCACGCCGTAAAGGCATGTAGGAGGAATAGGGCTATAGATCCACTCATTATTAAACTCGTATCTAAGGAACTAGACGTAGGTGGTTGGTCACCCTCATGCCTCATCCGCTTCCCCCCCCACCCCACCCCGGGAAAGAGGCCCGGTACCCATTATATAGGAGGCTGGAGTGGGTTCCTGAGTTCAATTTATTGACATATAACAATTTTCATTGAAGTCGGACAAAAGAGAGACTTTTACGTGAGGACATAAGTACGAGTACATTTATGTGGTACGTCTCGCGTTCTTTAGTTTATTCCATGTTCTAAATGTAGGAGCTGTTGTTAAACCTCTCCGACACACCCTCAACTTCTATTTCTGAAGGAGGTACAAATGTGCGAAAAAAAAAAAATCCGTGTTTCCTACAAAGCTCTGTAACCCGGATTTTAACTCTTATTTAAAATCTGATATTTATTTATGTAATTTCCTGCATTCATAAATTCTGATTCTGCTTGCTCACTTGAATCACATACTGTGTGAATAGGATATTGTGGCCAAACAGCCAAGCACACGGGTTTGGTTTAAACAAATGGCCCATAAAAGAGACGCTTTCAAAGTAAAATATATGGGGTGGAGTTATTATTCAAGAGAACCACTACGCGTACCACTGCGCAAGGAGAAATATAGCAAATTGAACTATCGCGCGCCTGCGGATTGTCCGGCGTGACTACTCGCTGAATACCGTGCATGATCTGTGATATAATACTATGCGTGCACTTCGTGACACGGTGTCAGCTGTGAGTCAGCTAGTGCTGACAATTCGTACATTTCGTAGGTGGGAATGGTGTGCCGAGGTGTTATGAGCACGCCTCATATTGAATTCGTGAAATCCGTTTAATGTTGTGTTTGTGTGGAAAATGTGTAACAAGAAATTCCAGTTAATACTACGTAGGATTCACCATTAGTATTGTCTTTAACAATAATCTGCATATTGTAATATGAGCCGAGTTACGAAATTAATTTGTTGCAGGTTGTCTGTTACATGTAACTGACGTTTTAATACATGTTGGGGTCGGGATATCGTAGTCGGTATGGTCACTAGGTGACGGGCTCAACAATCCGGGGTTCGAATCCCGGCAGGGAAAAGAGGATTTTTCTATATGCCGAAACCTCCAAACCGGGCTCTTTCCAGAGCTAAGGCGGCCGGTGGGTGAAGTTGACCACTTACATTCATCCATTGTCGAGGTTATGAATGAGTGGAGCTGTACCTCTGCGGCAGCTGTATGCCTTCATGCTTTGGACAGGAAAAACTTATTCTTTTTCTTTTATCTTTTTTACAGTAGTCTTTAGGCAGTCACGTCCCTACTGGCTGTGCAGAAAATTTAACAAAGGATATAAAATTGTGATTTTAAAATTTTAATTAAATACACTTTCAGTGTACTGAGTTTTGACTAGCAGAACATTCAAACATTAGGGATCTTATCTGTTGTGATCTTGGCTCATTTTTGTACACACCAACCCCTCTCATATAGAATCCTCACTGAGAGTTGATTAAATTCCTGAGATGCCTCTGAAGCCCGGCTGTGTGGGTGTTGAGTGGGATGAGGAAAGTGCTGGGCCATGAATATGAGGTACTGAATTGAATTTATTACAGGTCAGACATACTGCGCTGGCGCAGTTTCATGGACCAAGATGAAATCTCTTCGTCCTAGTGCACAGAGTAATGTTTTTACTGAATGCTTAGTTGAGTAAAAGATTTCACACACCTCTGCTGCAGATTTTTTTGGAGTTAAGGTTAAGGAAGGCCACTGCATTTGTTCCTCTTGCAGTACAAAGGTTGGTGAAGATGCAAAAGTATGTACATAGCTGTAAATAAGACATAGTACGAAGACTGGATCTTTATATATATACAAATAAATTCAGGTATGCTTGAATAGCCTGATTATATTCATCCAAAGTCCTTGATTCCTTTCCTTTCAAAACAATTAAAAACAGTGTATGCATACATTAACGAAATAACTGAGCAAGCCAAAACTCATAAAGAGTTGTAGAGCTGAAGAAGAAGAAGTATGCATACATTATGTCCTAACATGAAACCTGTAATGTTTTAATCTCCTTGCATGTGACAGTGATACTGCAACTCTTTATCAACGTTACGTCTTGTGTGGCACTAAGAATTCTAATTTCACATTGCTGCTCATTTGAGATAAACTGTTGTTAAAAGTACGTGTACTATTTTCTGATATCGTTTCACTCATACAGTATAAGAATGGTGTTCTTATTCTTGTTTTTAATTGTGTCAGACCTTAATTAATTAATAATCTACAACTATGCAAAGGTTTATATGAACTAGTAATAAGGCAAAATAATAAAAATAAAACATTTACTGTGATCTTGCATGATCCTTGGAGTTTTGTATGTCACATATGCTTCTTGTTATCAGAGTACTAGTTCAAATCAGGATTGCTCCCCCCTTCTTGTTCAAGGATTCTGTTGAAACTGACATGCTGCATGGGTTTGGACATTATGACTGTTGTTCTTATACTATCTATTCTTCATTAAAATTTATTACGTCGATGGATGCAGGATATATTGTGTGTGTTACAGTAAAAATTCAAAGTGCTTGTTACACAATACTTATACATGAATTAGTGAATTTCTTCTGTGTAAAATATGAGTACAAATCTTCATTTTAATTGGATATTGTCCTTTAAATATTTGTAATTTGTTACTCAGATGTCTTATCACTGATTTTGTAAGCTGAATATAGATGTTCTTTCGTAGTCCTGAATATTTTATTCTGCTGTGGAGATTCTGTAGGATGACAGAATGGAAGAGAGAAGTAATGAAACTATGAGATATTTTGGTACCAAATTTACTTAATTTCTTCCATTATGCTATATACGTTGTTATTTTTTATCAAAGTGTTTGTTTTAGTTCTTATTGGTATTGTGGCAGGTACTTTTTCTATAAAAAACAACAAACAAGCCAAGAGCTAATGTTTCACCTGTGTAGAATGTTTACACCAGGAGTCAGTCATACCCGGATGCCACTTTGACTCATATTTATTACAGGACTTTGAACTTGTTGCATACGAGTTGTGTTATTAAATGTATGTTAGAGCAGTGTGCCATTTTTAAGATAGCATGTTGTCAGATTACTGGCAGGTGAATGGATAAGGAACTTGGGAAATTTATTGCAAAGATAAGTTCAGTCCCAGACTAAGATCAGTGACGATTAAGAACATGGGATCAAAAGAGCTGTCATTCACATCATTTCATTCTTAATGTTCCTTAATAAAGCCTCCTGTTGATTAAGATCAAGACAGATTTATATTACTTTGAACTGGAACAGAATTAACAAATCACATAGCAGTGTGATGATAAAATGTGGATTTGTAGTGAGTCCAGTTGATTACCAGGCAGAGTGTCAGAAGAGCCAAAGGGCAACTTTGTAGCAAATTTGGGAGCAAAACAGTTGTACAACACCAAGTCCTTATATGAAACACTTCCTATGTTTTTTATATCCCTCTATTGATCAGGGATACAGGGAATGTTTTTTAATATGTTCCATAATTTTTGTGCATTAGTTAATTATTACAATATCTTATTGTAAACAAATTACTATAAGTGTATTTAGTTGAACATTTTAATAGCAAGGCATGTTCTGTTTTAGTTTTATCCTTGTTATACACTTGCATTCCCTCAGGAAGGGCCAAGAATTTGGAAATTATTGTTGTCAGCAAACTGCAATTATGTTATGTGTAGTAAAGTGGACATTAAGTTACCAACATTATGCAGTACTACATAATTGGATCATGATGGTCAATATTAAAATTTCCCATCTTTTTCCCAACCACCTTTCTTATTTAAGTAAGGTTCACTTTATAACCTCACATTATGTCAAAGGGGGAGAATAGAGATATAGCTCTACTCTTTCTTTAACCTCAGCACTACATACGGGTGGATGGTTAATGCCACGCCCTGACAACTTTATGCTCCAGGAAAGGGAGCTGGTACCCATCATGCAGGAGGCTGGGTGCAGCCCCAAGGCCAGTCTGGACGGGTGCAGAAAATCTTGCACCCACCAGGTTTTAATTCCCAGACAATCCACTCTGCAGCAAGTCATTATACTGACTACACTATCCCAGCCCACCCACCTTTCTTACTTATTCTCACAAATGTGTTTCAGAGAGTATTAAAAGACTGTTCTAATTAGGTTATTGTGTGTGTTTGTGTGTGTGTGCACATGTGCACACATGTATTTATCCTTGCAGAGGCTTAGTGTGGTAGTTTACCTTAGTTTCAACTGGAATTTGAAGGATTAATGTCTGCAAGCTTGCATAAAAGACTGTATGCTGTCTTTGTCTTGGCCATAAATATGTAAATGTTTCAATAATCTATGTGTACTTTCAGTCGTAAATATATACCAGCTTATAGCGGTTTTAAGTTTTTCAACTTCTACTTTTGTTTTTGAATGATATTATAAAGCATCTTAGAAAAGTAGCTTGTGATAACGTGAGATTTAACTAGCTCATTATATGCAGTGGTCAATTGTAGTACCCAGTCCCATGATTTTGTTTCAGTTAAGTTGAACCTTTTCAGTTTTTAGTGCTTTAGTGCCATGTAACATTTCTCGGGTCATGGAATGCATGGTAATAATTGTAACCACTACTGACATTGGAGTCACCATATGTTCAGTTCGTCAATAATCACAGATTCCACTACTGAAATAAATCCACATAGACACATCTTTTCATAATTCCAGTTCTGTAGCAGTAATGCATATGTTCTTTGGTTTCATGAAAAGTGACTTTCGGAGCTCCTTGAAAAGGAATTTGCTCTCTGAAGTTAGTGAATGTGTGTTTTCATGTCCTTAAGACAGTACTGTGCATATAACAGTGGTAGAATTAGTTTGTGAAATTGTTACAGAGGTGTTGCACCATGGACAGTGTCACTCTCCACCCCATAAATGCTACAGATTCTCAGCTTGCTGGCGACATCGCTATAGACAACCTATACCCTGCATTACTGGAATGTTTTGCAGTTATCCTTTGTGGGTAAGAAATTTCAGACAAATTGGGCTTAAGAATGAGCAGCAGTAATAATACACACATTTGGCAGTAGATCACTGCAAAATATAGTTGTTTCTTTGACGTGTTAAATGGTTTCATTATTTGATTAAATTTGTAATGAATCACAAGAGTTTTTTTTTTTTTTTGGAACAACTATTAGCACAGTGAAACCCCAATTTAATATCCATTTTCAGTGATCCCAAGTCAGTTGTGTTAAATTTCCCCTTTAACATTTTTGTGGTTTATTGTTCAAGAACACTGCTCCCAAAGGACACTGGAAGTGGGGTTTTCACTGTACTTAACCTTTTGGCACCGGAATTATTTTTTAAACTTTAGCACACCCTGTATATAAAATGTGAATAATACAGGAACCAAATATGTTAGAATTATGAAACAAACTGCATTTTGAAGAGGAAAAAACGGAGAGTATATACCGTGTTTAAAATATTCAGTA
>Ga0123355_10002873_pt1 | contig 24458 bp, 23 predicted proteins | sample TergutEmb28metaG_3_FD_89872 | JGI IMG/M metagenome (GOLD analysis project Ga0123355, IMG submission 89872) | Embiratermes neotenicus P1 segment gut microbial communities from Petit-Saut dam, French Guiana - Emb289 P1 | ecosystem: Host-associated > Arthropoda: Insects > Digestive system > Gut ... | reverse complement strand
CTACCATCGGTTCTAACATCACCGGAAAAATCAAAGAAAAGCAGGTTTTCTCCTTGGACACTGGCTATAAATGTAGAGCCATCGGCCCTAAGGGCGTGCCAGCCTTCGGCATAATTGCCGTGGTCTCTAAAAATGGCGTAAGATTCGGCTTGGGTTATATCGCTTTTTAGCCGGCCGTCTCTGATAAGGTATGCGTTGAGAAACCCCGGCCCCGGAGTATTGTCATTTTGCAGGGCAAACTCACCAAGAGCCAGCACGGGGTGTTCAAATTCATCAATTTGATTGATGATGACTATTTTGGTCAGCCTTGTTTCGCCCTGGGTGTTGCGGCCCCATAATTGCCAGGGGCCGTGTATTCCCTCGTATTCTATGATATGGAAATTATTTGCAAAGAAGTTGTGGAATATTTCCGATGGGGTCGCTTCGGCGGTGTGCCTTGGGCTGTCGCATCCTGTGAGGAAAATCAAACCCATGGCGACAATTAAAAACGAAGCCAGCTTTTTTAAACGATTCATAATTTGTGCCCCCTATATGATATATTTTGGGTTTTTGGCAGGGGCGGCGTCCATCTCGGCTTTTTTGGTTTCATAGCCGGGCCGGCCGAAATATGCGTATGTGGCATTTTTGCCCTCTTCCACGCCGGGCTGATCAAAGGCGTCAATATCCAGCAGTTCGCCGGCAAAGGCCGTGGCCATCTCCAGCATATACAGCAATTGGCCTATGGTAAATTCGTTTACCTGGGGCAAGGTGATGGTCATATTCATTCTGCCGGCTTTCATTAGGGCATATTCGGTGGCCTGCTGCTCTGCTGTTAAAAGCCGGGCCAAGGTGTGGCCGCCTAAAAAGCCGAGACTGGGTACGTCTGCGAAGGTTTTGGGGATTTCCACGTCCGCGTGGAAGCTGTCTACGCCCAGCAGCACTACAATTTTGTCGTAGGGGCCCTCGACGTACAGTTGTACCTGGGAATGCTGGTCGGTGACGCCCAGGGCCTTAACCGGCGTTTGGCCTACATTTACCACATTGCCCGCGCGGTCATATTTTTTGCCAAGGGATTCTGCCCACAGCTGGGCATACCAATCGGCAATGTATTTTAGGGAATCCGCATAGGGCATCATGACACTGATGTTTTTGCCGCGCATCATGGCTATGTAATGCAAAATGGCGTACATATATGCGGGATTATTGTCACTTTTGCACAAATCGTCCATATAAGCCGCGCCGGCCAGTAGCTGACGTATATCTATGCCGCAAATAGCCGCGGGAAGCAGGCCAACGGGGCATAGTTGGGAAAAACGCCCGCCAACGCCACCGGGAATATAAAAGGTTTTGTAGCCCTCCGTGCGGGCTATTTTTATTAGATTGCCGTTTTCGCGATCGGTAGTGCAAACCAAATGGTCTTTTGCGGCTGATTTGCCCAAGTTTTGCTCCAACATGTTTTTGATAATCATAAACTGGGCCATGGTTTCGGACGTGGAGCCGGATTTGGATACCACGCTAAAGAGGGTGGTTTTTAAATCCACCATATCAAGGAGGCGGGCCATGGTGGCGGGGTCGATATTATCTGCCACAAACAGGCGTGGGCCGCCACTGCGGTGGGTTTGGCAAATATTGTAAAATGGGCTGTGTATGGCCTGCTGCAAGGCGATAGGGCCAAGGGCCGAACCGCCTATGCCGAAGACCACAAGGGTGTCGAATTTTGCGCGCACCTGTGCGGCATAGGCCAATATGTCTGATACTACGTTGTCTTGATTATGAGGCAGGTCGCGCCAGGCCATTTGGTCACGTTTGGCCGCCATGGCCGCCACGGCAGCGTCAATTTTGGCTTGGATTTTGTCGATTTCTGCCGGGTTTATGCCGTCTTGCCCCACAAACTCTGCCAGCATATTGTTGTAGTCCAGTCTTATTCTAAATGATTCCATAATTTTCCTCCAGATGATATATTTGGTAAGTCCCATAGGGATTTAAATTCGTAGCCTTGGGCCCGGGCGTCGTCGATGATGCTGCCAAGGGCTTCGGCATTGGATGATGATACTGCATGTAACAACAAAATTGCCCCGTTGTGTAGGTTGTCCATAACTTTTTTGTGGGCCGCTGACGCGCCGGGTTGACGGTCTTTAAGCCAGTCTTGATATGCAAAGCTCCAAAAAATTGTGTGATAACCTTCGGTCTGGGTTATGGCTAGTACTTGCTCACTGTATTCTCCCATAGGCGGCCGAAAAAAAGGCGGTATGTCCTGGCCGGTAATTTCTTTAAAAAGATCTGCCACGCCGGTAAGTTCCGCCGCCATTTCGGCTTTAGACAGAGACGGTGAGCTTTTGTGGCGTATGGTGTGGTTGCCAACCACATGGCCTTCGGCCACCATACGGGCGATGAGTTCGGGATTATCGCGGATATAGGTCTTGGTGACAAAAAACGCGGCGGGGACGTTTTTTTCCGTCAGCACGTCTAAAATCACTTGCGTATAGCCGTTTTCGTAGCCTTCGTCGAAGGTGAGGTACAGTTCTTTTTGGGCAACATCTCCCAGATAATATGCACCAAATTGGGCCAGGTCAATTTCGTCTTGGGCGGTGGGTGGCTGGTGGGGGTCTGGCTGGCGGTTAAAATACCAGCGTTTAATGTCGTTGGAATAGGTGGCGGTAGCCACGATGGCCGCCAGGCCTAATATTGCTGCTTTTGTCACAAATCGCATATTAATCACTCCAATTATATCATCATCTGCTTATTTTGGCCACAAAAAATGAAATAATTATGGGATTGTTTGCCAAACTATGGTATAATGCTGCTTGGAGGAGGCATGATATGGCTAAGAAAATTTTGGCAGTGATTTTGGCTGCGATAATGGTCATAGGGATGATACACATTGCCCATGCACTGACCCTTGATAGAATTATACAATATGTGGAAGTGTCTTTTTTAAGTTCCGGGGTGCCAATGCATATGGATGGATACAGGATAGCTTTTATTGCAGATATCCATAACATCAGCCCACAAAGATTGGATGCCGTTGTTGGCAGGCTTAATGCCATGGATATAGATCTGGTGCTGTTGGGTGGTGACATACATGCCAACGAAGCGGCCACTAGGCGTATAATCGGTCAATTGGCGCAAATAGATACCGTGGATGGCTTTTTTGGTGTAGAGGGCAATCATGATAGTCGTAATGCCCTTTCCGGCGCCATGGAAGAATATGGAATGACATTTTTGTTAAATAGCGGTACACATATCAGGGAAAACTTTTATGTAGGCGGTGTTGGCGATCTTTGGAAGGGCAGCACCGATGTGGGTCAGGCCATGGCAGAGGCTGAGCCTAATGATTTTGTCATTTTGTTGACCCATAACCCTGATGTGGTGATGGGTTGGGATGTGAGCGGCGCGGATCTTGTGCTGGCAGGGCATACTCATGGCGGACAGATAACCTTTTTTGGTATGTGGGTGCCATATTTTACTTTTACAAATAATATTACCAACTATGGTCGGCGGTTTAAAAGTGGGTGGGCGTATTGTCCGGCGGGTACGCCTGTATATGTGACACGGGGTGTGGGAGAATATTTGCCCAGGGTATTTGCACGACCACAAGTGATTATTTTTACGTTGGTAGTGGAGTAGTGGGTTACGATAGGACATGTTCTACGTGGAACATTTTGGAAGGAGATACAAAATTTGTATAGAGATAAAATTATTGAACTTATAAATGGGGTGGGATATAGGCCCATGGGCGTGCGGGACCTAGCGGTTATGCTGGATGTGCCGGATAATCAATACGGGATATTTTGCCATGTGCTGGATGAGATAATGGCAGGGGGCGGAGCTTTGCTGACCAGAAAAGGTAAGGTGATAACCCCGGCGGCGGCCGGCCTGGTTTTTGGGCCGTATGAGGGTAATGCTAGGGGTTTTGGTTTTGTGTTGTCGGCTGACGGTGATGTGTTTATCCCGCCGGGCAGTGCTGGTGATGCCATACATGGGGATAAGGTGTTTTGCCGTGTAACCGAAAGAAAGGCTGGGCCAAGTTTGGCCGGAGAGATTGTGCAGATTGTAGCCAACAGTGCGGTGAAGATTGTTGGCACGTACCATGATGGGCGGCCGGGGCGGGTTGTGCCAGATGACAAGCGGTTTCCTGTGGTTTTTATTCCGTCTGAATTTAGAAACGGCGCAAAGCCTGACCAAAAAGTGGTTGCCGCCATTGACAGACGGGGGACGGGTAGGGGATTTGAGGGTAAGATACGTGAAGTTTTGGGGGATGCAACAGATGTTGGCATGGATGTGCTGGCTATTGTAATTGGGCACGGCATACCCCATGTTTTCCCCAAAGCGGTGCAACGGGCGGCAGAGGATTTGCCGGATGTTGTGTTAGGCGGTGAGCTTGCGGGGCGGCGGGATTTTCGTGACTTGCCAACGGTGACTATAGACGGCGAGGACACCAAGGATATTGACGATGCGGTGTCCCTGGAGCGTCTGGATGACGGCGGCTATCGGCTGTATGTGCATATTGCTGATGTGGGCCATTATGTGCGGCCGGGGTCGGTGCTATGGAAAGAGGCCCTAAAACGTGGCACCAGTGTGTATCTGGCCGACAGGGTTATTCCCATGCTGCCTAAAAAGCTGTCAAACGGCATATGTTCGTTAAATCCTAGTGTGGACAGGCTGGCCCTTAGTTGCGTGATGGATATTGACCGTGACGGGCGGGTTGTGGGCCAGGAGATTTGCCGGTCTGTGGTACATTCTGATCATGCGGTGACTTATGAGGATTTGGCGGATATATTGGGCGACCCGGATTCGCCTCATGGCGAGAAATATCCGGAGTTCTTGCAGATTTTTAGGGACATGAACGACCTGGCGGGCTTGCTTAGGGCCGGGCGCATTGCTCAAGGGGCACTGGAATTTGGTTTTCCCGAATGTAAAATATTGGTGGATGCAAAGGGTCGCCCGACAAGTATCACACGGCGGGAGCGCAATGCTGCCACGTCAATTATAGAGGAATTTATGGTGGCGGCCAATGAAGTTGTGGCCACGGCGTATCATTGGATGGATATACCATTTATATACAGAACCCACGAGGAACCGGACCGGGCCAAAATGGAGGCCTTGATGAATTTTGTGCGCAACTTTGGGTACAGCATGAGGGGTGGTGGCAAGCGGGCCAAGACCCTGCAAAACCTGTTGGGGCGCATTGAGAACACTCCGGAGGCGTTGTTAATCAGCAAGCAGGTGCTGCGCAGCCTAAAGCAGGCGCGGTATTCGCCTAATCCCTTGGGGCACTTTGGACTGGCAAAGGCGTATTACAGTCACTTTACATCGCCAATACGGCGTTTTCCGGATTTGATGATACATGGAATTATCAAAGCGCATTTGGCGGGTGAGCTGGGCGAGGATGAAATTGCCCAGCTGGAGGCGGATTTGCTTGAAATATGTGTGACGTCATCGGAAAACGAGCGGCGGGCTGATGCCTGCCAGCATGATGTGGAGCAGTTGAAAAAAGTGGAATATATGGCGGACAAAGTGGGGCAGGTTTTTGATGGCATAATATCCTATGTGGCACAGCGGGGTATGCATGTGGAGCTGGACAACACCGTGGAGGGCTTTGTGGCCATAGAGAGTGTAGAGGATGATTATTACGAATTTGTTGAAGGGGCATCTGCCTTTGTGGGTCGCCGCTTGGGCAAAACATATGCCATAGGCGACGTGGTGCGCATTGTGGTGGCCAAGGCGGATATGGAGCTGCGGCGGCTGGATTTTGTGTTGCTGTGAGGTGATATAGGTGGATGATAAAATAGCGGCCTTGCGGGCGTATTTTAGGCACAACGGCTTGCTATTGTGCAATATTGGTGATTTGCCTTTGCTGGAACCGTAGGCGGCAACTGGAACAGCATTGTAGCCATGATAGAGCAGGGCGAGGTATTTTATAGCAAGGCATATCGGGGCAGGGTGACGTATTTGTCCCGGGAACTGTATTGGCAAATAAAGCCGCATAAACAGCGGATGGAGAAGTTGACACCTGTAAGCCGGGCTGTGCTGGAATTTGTGCGGGGTATGGAAATTGTCACCACCAAGGATATTAAAGATGCCCTGATGTTGTCGTCCAAAGAACTTGGTGTGGCCATGGACGGGTTGTTTAAGGAGCTGCTTGTAACAGCCGTAAAACGTGACAGGACGATGAGCGCTAATTGGAGCTCGTTTTGCTGGGGTGGGTTTGAGTGTTGGGAGAAAGTTGGGGCGGTCGGGGAAATTGAGCGCGATGAGACCGGAATTTATAAAATGCTGTCGGGGATAATGACTGATAGGCAGATTGAGAGTTTGTTGAAATAGTGGCGACTGGGCTGGTCGCTCACGCTTATAAAAAAGCGCCAACCACTGGGGTTGACGCTGTCCTTTGTTTAAAATGAACGAATGTTGGGCCCGAGGGTTATGGGCACATCTATTGTCCTGACGCCGCCCTGTACGATGGTGAGGACGATTTCGTCACCGGTGCGAAGGGCGGAGAAGTATTCTATAAGTTCGTCACTGGTTGCGACAGCTGTGCCGTTTACGGCGGTGATGATGTCATCTATCCTAAGCCCAGCTCTTGCGGCAGGGGTGTTTCTGCTTACTCCACCAATTATTACCCCTTGGTCAGGCAGGTTTATTTCGCGTGGGTCTACGCCTTGATTTATAAGGCTACTTATAACTATTTGGGCATTCTCTTCGGTTAATGTGCTTATGGTGATGCCAATCATTGGCCGACGTTCCTCTGTGCGGTCGTAATCGTGCATAAGTCGTTCTAAAATAGGCATGGCCAGGTTGGAAGGTATGGCATAACCCATACCTTCGGCCAGTTGCTCGGAGAATTTTGCAGTGTTTATGCCGATAACTTCGCCGTTAAGGTTAAACAGCGGTCCGCCCGAATTGCCACGGTTTATAGCGGCATTGGTTTGTAGCATCTCCAGGCGGCGGCCCCCTACATATATTTCTCTTTCGATGGCACTAATGATGCCGTTGGTTACGGTGTTGCCTTCGCCCATAGAATTACCTATGGCCAGGACGATTTCGCCTTCCAGCACATTAGAATCTCCAAAAGTTGCCAGGCGCACACTGGTGACACCGGCGGCTATGGCATCGGCCTTATAGACGGCTATTATGGCCAAATCTGCGTCATCGTCGCGACCTACGGGCACAGCGCGTATTTCTTCGCTGCCGGCAATGGATACATGTACTTCTTGGGCATTTTCGATGACGTGGGCGTTGGTGGCGATGTAATAGCGGGTGGATGTTTCGTACATTAATATGCCGCTGCCTGCCGAGGTACCTGTGCCAAAGTTAAAGCCAAAGCTGCTTATGTTGCTGGTGGCGCTGATGAGCACAACAGAGGGCTTGACCATTTGAACAAGCTCCACATAACTGTGTCTAAGGCCTTGACCTTGGGCCGTTGGCAACGGCGCGCTGATGTTATCGAAGGTAAAGGCGGCGCGCTCGGCGGAATCATTAAGAAAACCGGGCAGAAACACGCTGTCGAAGAAGCGTACGCCCACGCCGAAGCCTAATCCGGCAAAAGGTGCGCCGATGGTGCATAATATCAACACCATGGCCACAAATCTGGTAAATTTGCGGTTGGACTTGCGGCGCTCGTCCCGCTCCCGGGAAGACTCTGCATAATAATCCCGCGCGCTTTGCTGGGTGTGGTGCGTGTAGGGCTGTACCGGGCTGATGCTGGCAGGTGTGCCGGGAGAATCATCACCGGGGCCGGATTTTCGGTAGCTGTACATAGATAACGGTTCGGGTTCGGGTATTGGTTCAGGCTCAAGCTCGGGCTCTGGACTTAGTGTGTACGCGGATTCAAGCTCTGGATCCTGCGATGCTTCCGGTTTTGTCTCTGGCTCTGGCATGGGTTCCGGTCCAAATATAAATTCATTTTCGCCTTCTTTAAAATCTTCTCTAAAATCGTCGTTCATGTTTAATCACTCCTTTGGCATATGTACAGATGCCATACCTATCCTGATACTTATTATAACAGATGCTGGCATCGTTTATCAACACTTTGCATTATACATACGATATTTTAACAAAGTATGTCTAAAGCGTAAACAAATTGCGAAATTTAGTGAACAAATATTAGACCTGTTCGGAAACCCTGCTGAATCAATTTTCGGACAGGTCTATTGAGTTTGAGCAGCGGATATGTTGCAGCAAACAAAAATGCAAATTGAAGGATTGCGACAGCATATTTTTCTTGACAAATGCGTTAAAAAGGGGTATGCTGATTAAAAGGGATGACCTATGGAGATAAAAAGGATTAGAAAGCGCAAAAAAACCCTGCGTGTCGTCATGTTTGTGGCAGTTTTTGCCTTTTGCATCATGGCGGTGCTTATCTCGCCTTTGTTTGAGGTTAGGCACATAGATGTTGTGGGCAACCAGAGGATTGCGGCGGCGGATATCATTGCTGTTGCCGGGCTTGACATGGGCCAAAACACCCTGTCCTTTAGCGCGAGAAGTATTGCTAGGCAAATTGGCAGTTTGCCATTTGTGCGGGAGGCCAGCGTAACCAGGGCGCTGCCCGATGGGGTTACTATATCTGTGGTAGAGCGGGTGCCCGTGGCCAATATACGTCTGGCTAACACCAGTACATATTTGCTTATAGATGATGGGGGGATGGCTCTTGCTACAGGGGTGGTGCCGATTGGCGGCTTGCCCGTGGTGGTTGGGGCAGATTTTCCTAATTTTGCTATAGGCGAATATTTGATAGTGGACGAGCCATTGGTTTTTGATAATATTCTGCTATTGTCCAGGGTTTTTAGGCGTTATGATTTTTCGCCGGATGTGGTGGACGTGGCGGATCCCTTCGACATAGTGCTGCACGTGGGTAATTTAAACATACTTTTTGGGCCCATTGCCGATGCGGATATTAAAGTGCAGAATGTGCAGGCCATAATGGAACAATTTCCTGTAAGCGACAGAGGTTTTATAGATATTAGGGATGCCAATGCCCGCCCGCGGTTTGGGCTGATACGGTAAAGATGTAATGAATAATATATATTTCATGATATTTCAGGAGGGGCTTAAGTAATGGTTGACATCGACAGAGAATTTATTGACCAATCCTTTGACCAAAAGGCGAAGATTCGTGTGATTGGCGTGGGCGGCGGCGGCAACAATGCTGTAGACCGGATGATTGAGGATAATGTAGAAGGTATTGATTTTATAGCTGTAAATACAGATAGTCAAGTGCTAAAGCGCTCTAAAGCTGCGACCCGTATACAACTTGGCGAAAAACTTACGGGGGGGCTGGGTGCCGGTGGTGTGCCTGAAATTGGGGCAAAAGCCGCGGAGGAGTCTCATGATGATGTGGCCAAGGCCATAGAAGGTAGCGACATGCTTTTTGTCACCTGCGGTATGGGCGGCGGCACAGGAACGGGAGCGGCCCCAATTATAGCCTCTATTGCAAAATCTATGGGCATATTGACCGTGGGTGTTGTCACCAAGCCTTTTGTCTTCGAGGGCAAGGTGCGTATGAGCAACGCTGTGCGCGGCATTGAAGAGCTACGCCGCAGTGTGGATACCCTTCTTGTGATACCTAACGAAAAACTGCTGGAAATCATGGACGACACCGCGTCTTTTAAAGATGCGCTTAAAAAGGCGGATGAAGTGCTGACCCAGGGTGTACAGGGCATTTCCGGCCTTATATCTAATCCCGGCGAAATTAACCTGGACTTTGCTGATGTGCGCACCATTATGCGTGACAAAGGCGTGGCTCATATAGGTATTGGCCGTGCCGCCGGCAAGAGTCGGGCAACAAAGGCGGCGGAAGCCGCAATAAACAGCCCTTTGCTGGAAACCTCCATCAAGGGTGCTTGCAGTGTGCTGGTTAATGTAGCGGGCTCTTCCAGTCTTACTATGTTTGAGGTTAACGAAGCCTCTAAATTTGTCAGCGAAAGCGTGGAAAATGAAGAAGCCAATATCATTTTTGGCTCCTCCATTAACGATGATATACATGACGAAGTTATTGTAACCGTGGTGGCTACCGCTTTTGCACAAGGCATAAGCAAGCCAGCCCAAAGCAATGACGAAATTAAAATAGGAATGGGTGCCCCTGGTGACGATAAAAGTGATGTGTCTAAAGGTACATATGCTACGCCGGAACTTGGGGAGCTGGGGGATGAAGAGCAAATACGTCTGCCGGTGTTTTTGCAAAAGAGCCGCCGAAACACTTAGAGGGAGGAACGGAGCGTCACGCTCCGTAAAGCCCACGCTGCGTAACGCAGCGTAAAACCGACGGAGCGTGACGCTCCGTTCTGTTACGTCTGGGTGTGTTATCTAGCGGTTGTTTTCGTAGTACACGTCAACCAATGACTCTATCTCTCGCAGAATATTCTCGTCGACTCGTGAATCATATGGACCATCCGCTTCGGTGTGGTTTACGGAAACGACCCGTTCTGTGGTGTTTTCTGTAGCCATTTGATGGCCGTAAGTTTCATAATGTTCTGCGGGATAGTCTGCTTGGTCATTATCAAAAATACCAAATACAGAATTTAGCCACCCGCCAACGCCGCCTTCTTCTGCCAGCATATCATGGGATATATTTCTGCTGATCCAACCTGTGACCGCATTTGTTGGGCTGGAATCTACTATATTAAGAAACAACAGCACCGCCAAAAAGCCTCCGCAAATAATGGCTTGAAAGACCAAATGCTCTCTAAAGCCCGTTGTGGGCTTTTTTTCTTGCTGGGGCGGCTGTCTTCTTCTGGCATTTGGTGGTTTATAGTACCTTATTCTGGCTTCGCTGCGTGGTCTTGGGTGGTTTTGGCGCGGCGCGGCGAAGATATCCTCCGTCTTAGCTTCTTCCATTTCCATAAAAAAATCCTCCTCCTTGGCTTGACTTATATGTCTTATGACAAGTCTATTCCAAAGGAAGAGGAGATATGAGTGTGTCACAGCAAAATTGCTACATTTTTGCTGGCTCTGGATAGTCTACACCAAAAGTATCCATAGTGACGGATTTGATGATTTGTGGTGTTGCCGGTCTATCACCTGGTCCGGTTTGAGTGGTTGCGATGGCATCCACCACATCCTGCCCGTCAACAATGCGGCCAAAAGCAGCATATGCGCCGTCCAGATGGGGTGAATCTTCATGCATAATAAAAAACTGGCTTCCGGCGGAGTTTGGATGCTGGCTACGAGCCATGGAAATAACGCCCTTGGTGTGGTGCAGGCTGTTTTGCACGCCGTTTCCGGCAAATTCGCCTAAAATGCCGTATCCCGGGCCGCCCATGCCGCTGCCGTTGGGGCAGCCGCCCTGGATCATAAAACCGCGGATGACCCGATGGAAAACAAGGCCGTCATAAAAGCCTTTGCTGGCCAGGTGGATGAAGTTGTTTACCGTGTTGGGGGCTATGTCCGGATACAGCTCCAGAACCATGGTGCCGCCTGTTTCCATTGTGATTGTTACTTTTGGGTTTGTGTTCATAATATTCCTCCTAGTATTATTGATTAGCATAGACATAGTTGCTAATAATTGATGGTATAGGTGAAAATTCTACATAAATGCGGCCGATTATGTCGGTTTTGCAGATTGTGCCCCATTCGCGGGAATCTCGCGAGCGATTGCGATTGTCCCCCATAACAAACACATGGCCGCAAGGTATTGTTGTTGGTGCAAAATCCCGTCGGGCTGTGGTTTGTACATAACTTTCTGTTAGGGGTGTGCCGTCTATGTGCACAATGCCGCCTGTTATGGCTATCTCTTCGCCGGGCAGGGCGATAATGCGCTTGATAAAGGGCTGGGGGAATTCGTCGGGTAGAGGAGAGTGGAAAACGATGATATCGCCGCGGCTGGGTTGGCTGAAGATGTAGCTGGTGCGTAGGCCAAAGACGCGGTTTTGAGCCATTATGGTGCCTTCCATAGAACCGGTGAGGACATGGGCATTGACTAACACGTGACTGTTGAGCAGCAGGGACAGCGCAATGCCAAAAGCTGCCCAAAAAGCCCATACTGATGTCTCTCGTAGGATTTTCTTTGTAAGCATAATGTCGCCTCCTTATTTTGACATTATTGCCAAAAGGAGGGAAAATATGCGAAACTGTCTGGTGTGTGATTATGAAATCGTGTATCGGCGATGTATTATGATAATTATGGCAATAGTGCTTAAAGTGACAACACACGCTACAACGACAAGTGAGCATTGAAGCCACGATGATTCTTCACTGCCATCAAGTCGCACGAATGAGAACCTTTGGATTTGCTCCAATCTTTCATCGCGCAAAAGCCGCCGTGCTCCTAAATCAAACTCAAACCTTGCTGTAAGAACATAATCATCAACAAGAATTACAAAATCAACTGGACTGTCGAGGGCTGGTAATTGATAGAATTCAACCTTGCCTCTTGCAGCGGTGGGCGAATCAAATGCGCTGATATTTCTCATCCCGATAAGAGAACTGTCATGTCCATGCCCATAAAATGACGTAAAAACGATTGTCCATCCTTCGGGAAACCAATGTCGAACAATAAGATGTCCTTCAATTCTTTGGAAAATGAGTATCTCCAAATGGTACGGTGATGCTCCACTTTACACTTTCTGAATTGGGCAAGGCAGGAATAAGCGCGCGACCTAAACTATCAACAAGCATTTGGGCGCTTTCCCTATCAGTGATGCCGGCACGGTGATGAGAAGTCCTGCTAAGGAATTCGTACAATTGTTCATCATTAGCATTATCTGCCATGTAGCGTAATTCGTTGAATTCGGAAAAGCCCCTATACTCTATCTGCAAAAGTGAAGGGCCGGCGTATACGTTCGCTACGAACAACAGCACTACTGCGATAGTAAATAATGATGTGCATAGTTTTTTCACACCGCACCTCCTACAGCGTATTGCATCGCTGGCGGAAAGCTTCGTAGGCCAGTATGCCGCAGGCCACAGAGGCGTTTAGGGATTCGGATACTATAGGTATCTTTACATGTTCATCCACACGTTGCAGCGCATTGTCTCTAAGGCCGCGCGCCTCATTGCCAATAAGTATAGCTGATGGGCCGCGAAAATCAAGGTTATATAGAGAGTTCTCGGCGGAGGCACAAGCGGCAAAAACGGTGATGTTTCGGGCTTTTAGATGGGCCACAGCTTCGGGCAAAGGGGCCACAGCAAAAGGCGCATGAAAAACAGACCCGGCGGAGCTGCGCACAACCTTTGGGTTGTAGACATCGGCGCAGTTTTCGGAAAGGATAACGCCGCAAAGGCCCAGGCCGTGGGCTATGCGCAGCATGGCACCAAGGTTGCCGGGGTCGTTAATTTCGTCAAGGATAAGCAGCAGGGGGTTTTGGTTTTGCAGCACATCCGATACGCCGAAGGTGCGCTGCTTTACCACGGCCAATATGCCTTGGGGTGTTACCGCATCGCACATTGTGGTGAAAATATGGTCGGCAACGATGTATGTGTGCGTATTGCCATAAGTCTTTAGGCCGTGGGATTTTGCGAAGCTCTGGGAAGCTGCGATAAACTCAATTTCCCAGGGCGGAGCAATTTCGCCGACAAATTTGGCCCCTTCTACCAGAAAGGCACCTGCGGTGGTGCGGCCTTTTTTGGTGTGCAAGGCCCGCACGTGCTTGACGATTTTGTTTGAGTTAGAAGTTATAATGTCCATTGGGGTATTTTACCATATGTTGTTGGGGATTTCAAGCATCATCACAACAAAAAAACGGCTCATTTTTGTGTGAGCCGTTTTGTTATATGAATTATTTTATTGCTCCATTTGCTTGCCGATAAACCCGGCTGCCGTTTGGGCCAGTTTGCTCTCTAGTTCGCCCATTTTTTTGTCGGGAGACAGAAAGATAATGGCACCCAGCACATCGCCTTCGGCCAGGATGGGGGTTATCATTTGGTTGTTATACATACCTTCGGGTTCGTCGTCCAGTATGGGGACAAAACCCGGTTCGCTGCGGCTGGCTTGGTGAGAATTGCGGCTGCTTATGGTGCGCTCCAGTTCGGCGGAGATGTGTTTTTCCATCAGTTCTTTTTTTGCGCCGCCGGCCACTGCGATGATTTGGTCTTTGTCTACTATACAGGTGATGTGGCCAGAGCTTTGGGCCAGGCTTTCGGTATATTCTTTTGCAAAGGTGCCCAATTCGCCTATGGGTGAATATTTTTTAAGGATTATCTCACCTTCGCGGTCAGTGAAAATCTCCAATGGGTCGCCTTCTCTTATGCGCAGTGTACGGCGTATTTCTTTGGGGATGACAACCCGCCCCAAATCGTCAATACGTCTTACTATTCCTGTTGCTTTCAAAATTAACTCCTCCTTGTATTTGTGCCAAGAATTCATTGCAAAGTGAGTGTTGAGTTTCAAACCTATTATTTGACAAGGAATGAATTTTTATGCACAAACTTTGGAGGAGGCTGGAAGGGCTTATAGGAAGTGTTTGCAGGCTTTGTAAAATTTTTCCGGGTCTTCCATATGGGGCAGCAGGTTGGCGTTTTCTATTATGGTTGTGGGGGCGTGACAGTCGCTGTCTATACCGTGCCATACGGTAAAGGTACCTTCGGTGGGTGTATGGTCGCCCAGGATGATGTGGTATGGCATGGCGAGGTTGTCAAGGTTGTCTTTGATATTTGTGTTGAAGTATTTGGTGAGGAGGGAAGCCAGGGCATATTTGCCGCCGGCGGCTTCTGCATGGGCGGCCAGGTAAATTTTGTCAAGGGTGATAGGGTCGGGGATTTGTGCCAAAAGGCCTTCGCGGGGAAAGAACTCTGTCAGTGCCTTTTTAGAGCATAGGCCATTGTAGAAAGATGTGCCGAAGATAGGGCTTTCCAGCACTTTTTTCATGCCGCTGTCTTCGTCTTGGGGCATGGGAGTGTCACCTTCCAGGCCGGTGGGGGATACGAGGATGATTTTTTTGAAGTCTTCGGGGTTAAGGGCGGCGCAATTGACCAATGCAGCGGCGGAATGCAGGCTGGCAGCGGCGGTTACGGGCTGGCCGATGACATTTTCGATAAAGTCTTTGATAAGGCGTACGTAAAGATAGCCGCAATAGTCTAGGGCGGGTTTGGCACTGTAACCAAAGCCCAGCAGGTCTATGGCGTATACTTTGTGTTTTTCGGCAAAATGGGCCATGGTGCCTTCCCATTCGAGACTGCTGGCCCCGGGGTATATGCCATGGACAAGGAGCAAGGGCGGCCCATCGCCGGCGGTAACATAGCGTATGCTGCCGTACTCCCAGCTGTACTCGCTTTCTTTAATCCTTTGCCCTATACGTTTTTCGGCCTTTTTGGCGATGACATGGTTGATGATAACAGGTGTGGCGATGATGGCACCTATGGCCAGCAGAGCTTTTGTGGTTTTTCTCATATTTGTCCTCTCCCTTCAATATACTGTAACATGCTATGCATAAAACTTTACCACAAAATGGGACTTTATGCAAGGAGGATATTATGAGCCAGGCTGTCACCCTTTTGGCCGAGATTTTTTTGATTGGCTGCTTGCACGAAATTGCAAAGATGCTTATAAATGCTGATGAAAAGCCGTTTTTTTCTAAGATAATTTCGGCGGCGTGCGGTGCGGCGGCCCTTTTTGTGCTGGCGCATTTTGTGGTTAGCAATTTGATGCCACAGATGGTGCAGGTTTTTAGAGTGGTGCTGTAGGTTCGTTAATTTTCGCTAATATGTTACATTTTCGTAACAATTTTAAAACAATATGACAAGTTGTTGCAAGACCCCCTATTTTTCTGATAGAATAGACCTGTTACAAAACCTGTTTCACACAATTTTTCTTTCGTTTTGTTACTTTCGCTGTGCAAAGAACGCACGGCTGTCGCACAAAGCGCCAGTTTGCCAAAGGCAAACCGCAAGGCTTGGAAAAATTGGTTTAACATGGATTTTGGAGCGTGTCTAATGACTTAGGTTCAGAAAACTGAGGGGGATATTTATGTTGCGATATATTGGTAAGTGTGCCGCGAGACTTTTTATATCTGTTATATTATTTTCGTTTTTGATGGTTGTTACCCAAAATTCTGTTTGGGCGGCGGGGGACATGGTAAGTCTGGAGCTTAGAAAAGCCGGCGGCACGGTGATGTACCAAAACAGGGCAGTGACGCTGGTGCTTAACGGCCAGCAGTTGCCAGAGGCGGACATGCCACCCATAATTTTGCAGGACCGCACATATGTGCCGTTGCGCCATGTTTTTGAGGCCATGGGTGCTATTGTAGATTTTCATGACGCCCAGCGGCGCATATTGATTGCATTTGGCGATGACCTTATTGTGATGTATATTGGGCAATATCATTTTGACCTTAGCGGTGTGACCCACCAAATGGACGTTGCGCCGCAGATTATAAACGACCGCACCATGGTGCCGGTATCTTTTGTGGCCAGTGCCATGGGTTTTGATGTGGGATGGGATCCTGCCACATTTACGGTGACGCTGACAGCGGGGGGTAATGGTGCGCTAAATGCGCCGCCGCCCGGAGGTGGAAATGATGTGCCGGGCAATGGATATTATGGTGACGAATTTGATTTGACCAATTGGGCGCATAACCAGGAGCTGGATTTTGCGGAAATGTCCAAAGACGTGTCTCCTGGTAGGATAGGTGCCATGGCACATGCGCAGACTGTTGTTAGTTCTGTTGGTACAAACCAAGAAAGCAACCGTTTTGTAATATCAGCTACATCAGCCATAACCTCTGTGGACTGGTTTATTTTGTCTGATGGGCGTTTGGTTGTGGATATTTTTAATGCCATGCCGGAAGTTGCCAGCAATACCCTAAATGTACGTGGGTCTCTTGTGCGTGCCGTGCGTGTGGGACATCAGATTATTGGTGCGAACAATGTGGCCAGGGTAGTTTTTGACCTTGAAGCTCCTATAATTTACAGTGTGGAGCTGTCTGCGAACCGTCGCGATGTTGTTGTTACCTTAGAACGCAATATAATCAACAGCTTAAATGTTGCCATTGCGGGTGATTTTGCGGCCCATGGGCGTGAGAGCATTGTAATTGACGGGTGTATTTCTCCTGTTGTTGATGTTTTTTTGTTGGACGACCCTTTGCGCCTTGTGATAGATGTGCAACATTCTGTATTGGGTTTTGACCTTGGTGGATATATTTTGGCAAATAGCCACTTTGTGGAAAAGGTGCGCTATGGACAGTTTGATGAAAACACAGTACGTATTGTTGTAGATTTGTTGCAAAACGTGTCTTTTGCGGTGGAGCATGGCGGCAACCGCACTGTTATACAAATAAGTGAGCCGACATACAGAAATATTACATTTGACAGGGTGATGGGGGCTATGGCCATAACCAAGCCCCATGGTGGTTTTGATATAGGCGGCCTTGTAACCAGCGACCAATACTTGTTGCGGCGGTATTCTGTCACATTGCCGGGGGATTTTTCGGGATTTTTTGGCTATGGCACATATGCTGTGCGGGGCGGCTTGCTTAGCGGCGTAGAAATTGTAACCCGCTACGGCCTGACCACATTTTATTTTAACACCAGGCAAATTATGGCTTTTATTATTACCCAGGATGAAGACACCATATTTGTGCGGCCCGTACCGCCCAGAGAGAAATATCCCTTTGTGGTTTTTATAGACCCGGGCCACGGTGGCACAGACCCGGGAGCCGTCCATGGCGGTATGCGCGAGGCGGATGTTAACCTTGATGTGGCGAACATGGTGCTGGAAATTTTGCGCCGTGATGGTATTGTGAGGGCATATACCACAAGGTACACTGATGTTGCGGTACCAAATGCCCAGCGAGCCCAAATGGCCAACGAAGCCGCCCATATATTTGTGTCCATACACCACAACGCGGCTAATGGGCGGGCCCATGGCACAGAAACGCTGTATGCCATACATAATGACGAGCGTGGGCTGGATTTTAATTCTCACCACCTGGCTCAAATTTTCCAGGATAATTTGGTGGATGCATTGGGTTCTGTGGACAGGGGAGCGCGGTATCGCCCCAGAATAATTGTGCTTAACCAAACCCGCATACCGGCGGTGTTGGTGGAGGTTGGCTTTATGGACAACCCCCAAGAGGCGGCACGCATAGCCACGCAGGAACATAGAAGAAAAGCGGCGCAAGCTATTGTGAATTCTATTTATGAGGCTTTTGAGATAATGAGATAATGAAAAACGCCCCTTCGTGTGGTTGTGCGGAGGGGCGTTTTGTATTTATGGTGGGCGACCGAGGACGGTCGCCACTACGAGTTGTATAGGCCGGCTGCAAATTCGGCATTGTTTTGTAGCACAATATTTACTGGATTTGCGATGGTTAAGGAATTTGGTGTAACGATGCAGTCAAAGGCGTGGGCTTGCACGCCGGCGGATATCGCGCTTGCCAGTGCTTCGCCGAATTCCGGATGGGTGGCGTAATTGGGCGTGAAGTGGGTTATGCCTTGCATTTTGATGATGAAAACCACATGGGCCTGATACCCCTGCTGGATCGCCGTGGTCAGTTCTTGCAGGTGTTTTATGCCGCGCAGGGTGGGTGCATCGGGGAATTTTGCCACGCTGTTTTCTTCCAGCGTAACGCCTTTTACCTCGAAAAATATGCCGCCGGTGGGGGTTTCGGCATAAAAATCCAGGCGGGACGTGCCGAATTTGGCCTCGGGTTTGATTTTTGTGATGTTGGGCATGAAATGGCCAGCCGACAAATATTCCAGAAAAGCCTTGTTTGGGGCACTGCTGTCTATATTTATCAGAGTGTTGTTTTTGTATACGGATATAAGGTCAAAAGCTGTAGCGCGGGCGGGGTTGTCGCTGTAGTTTAGGTATATTTTGGCACCGGGTATTAGTAATTCGTGACAGCGGCCGGTGTTTTTTATATGGGCGTGGTGGGTTTGGTCATTAACGGAAACTTCTGCCACAAAGCGATTAATGCGGCGGATGAAGCGAGCCTGGGTTATGTTGTTGTATGTCATGTGCGTACCCTCCATGGGGGATCCAGGGTCAAGCCCGGGATGACATATTATTGTTAAATCACTTTACAAGCCTACCCTTAAAATGGTACAATGTCAAGACGAGATTTTAACCGAGGAGGGCAAAATTTGGATACGGATTTTACAGGGGGTCTTAACCCCATGCAAAAGGCGGCGGTACTGCATGTGGACGGGCCGCTGGTGGTTATAGCCGGGGCCGGGTCGGGCAAGACACGGGTGTTGACCCATCGTATGGCCCATATTGCGAGTGATTTTGCCAGGCCGTATGAGATGCTGGCCATAACCTTTACAAACCGGGCCGCAAAGGAAATGAAGGAGCGTATGCATGGATTGTTGCCGCAAGGGGCACATGATATGTGGGTTTCTACTTTTCATTCGTGTTGCGTGCGTATTTTGCGGCGGGATATACACCACATTGGCTACGAAAATTCTTTTACTATATATGATACTGATGATTCCGTGCGGCTGATGAAGGCCGTGCTGAAAGAGATGAATGTAAATGAGAAGCAATTTGCGCCCAAGGCTATGCTGGGCCACATTGGTCGCCAGAAGGACGAGCTTATTGGGCCGGATGATTTTGCTGCCATGGTGAAGGGCGAGTACCGCATGGAGATTGTGGCGGAGATTTATAAGAATTATCAGCGGCAGCTGCAAAGCAATAATGCCCTGGATTTTGATGATATAATCTTGAAGACACTTGAGGTATTTATGTATAACCCTGGGGTGTTGGAAAAATATGCAAACCGCTTTAAATACATAATGGTGGACGAATATCAAGACACTAACACGGCGCAATATCAACTGGTGCGCTTGTTGGCCAGCGGCCATGGCAACATATGCGTGGTGGGGGATGACGACCAAAGCATATACGGCTGGCGCGGGGCAAATATACGCAATATTTTAGATTTTGAGAAGGATTTCCCCGGGGCTGTGACCATCAAATTGGAGCAGAACTATCGCTCCAGCGGCAAAATTTTGCAGGCGGCCAATGAAGTTATTGCCAACAACGCAGCCCGTAAAGGCAAAAATTTATGGACGTCGGCAGCCCCGGGCGAAAGCCTGATCTTTTATCGGGCGGAGAGCGATTATGCCGAGGCGGATTTTATTGTGGACAGGATAGACGAGGGCATAAAGCAGGGGGCTAAATATAGAGATTTTGCGGTGCTGTACCGCATGAACAGCCAAAGCCGGGTGATTGAAGACCGCCTGGTGGCACGCGGTGTGAGATATCGCATATTTGGCGGTGTGCGCTTTTATGAGCGGCGTGAGATAAAAGACGTGCTGGCGTATTTGCGGGCCATACACAATCCGTATGATGATATTTCTATCAAGCGCATTATAAACACGCCGAAGCGAGGCATTGGGGCGGCGGCTGTGGAGTTTTTTGAGAAAGCGGCGGTGGAGCATGGCATAAAATTTTATGATGCCATAAAAGATGCCGCGAAGTACAGCCAAAACAACGCACGCAACAAGCGTATGGACGAATTTGCGGAGATGTTTGAAGGTTTGCGCGGGCTGGCGGATAAAATTGCGCTGGGAGAGCTTGTTAAAGAGGTATTGACAAAAACGGGGTACTATAATAGCATATTAGATGAAGACGCCGCAGAGGGCACCGATCGTGTAGGCAATATATCGGAGCTGATAAACAAGGCGGCGGAATATGACAGCGTTGACACTGGCGAGGGGCCAACGCTGGCGGCATTTTTGGAGGAAGTGGCACTGGTGGCGGATATTGATGACCACAGCGACAGCGATGATGCGGTGTCGTTGATGACGCTACATTCCTCCAAAGGGCTGGAATTTCCTACGGTGTTTTTGCCGGGGTTAGAGGAGGGCATTTTCCCAACATACCGGGCTGCTACCAGCGGCGATAAGTCTGACCTTGAGGAAGAACGGCGGCTGTGTTATGTTGGTATAACCAGGGCCATGGGGCGGCTGTATATTACGGCGGCCCAGCGGCGTATGCATAATGGGGAAACAGTGAGCCACAGCCCATCCAGATTTTTAGGAGAAATTCCGGCGGAGCTGCTGGATACGCCATTTGATAATGCAAAGGCCGCCGCCAGCCGTACGGAAGCCGCAGGCCCCAGTCGTGCCCATTTGCGGCCCGCGGCTAAAAAATCGGATGGTCTTGTGGACGCGGCCATGCAGCCTAATTTTGGCAAAAAATGGGATATATCGAAGCTGAAGAAGACATAGGAGCAGATTATCTATGGAGAAAGTACGTTATTATTTTGGATGGTTTACCAAAACTATCCCGCAACATTTGGCGGATATACTAAACAATGAGCTTGTCGAGAAAAAGTCTCTGGTGATTATTAGCACTGCGCCATCGGATGCTAAATACAGCGATGATGCGCTGAATCTTACAAGGGACATATGGTTTGAACCCGCGGGGCTTGTTTTTGAACAATATCATTCCATTGACTATCGTATCCGCAAAGAGGATGCTCAGTCATTATTAAGAAATGCTTCTGCCGTACTTTTGCATGGTGGTTACGCAGATTTGCTTAAAGGTTTCTTGGCGGAATATGAAATGGTAGATGCCATTATGGAAAGCACTGCTGCTGTTGTTATGGGTGCCAGTGCCGGCGGTATGAACATGGGTGCGAAATTTGCCTATGGAAAGTGGATTGATGACAGCAGCCGAGAACCGGCCAAAATTTACGATGGCATCGGTTTCGATAACTTTGCTTTTAGGGCCCATTCCGAAAGAACTGTTGAAGGCTTGAAGGCAAATGATCTGGTTAAAGCCGAGCTGATACCCATGTCGCACGACCTGGATGTGTATGCTGTATGTGAGGAAAGCACCTTGAGGGTTAAAGATGGCAAGCTTGATGTTTTTGGAGATGTATTTTTAATTTCCGGCGGCAAGATTGAGAAAATGTAGGGGCGAGCTGTGCTCGCCCGGATATAGCGAAAGGAGAATATTGAGATGTCTGACGTGCCTATTTTGGAATTAGGAATTGGGGATGCGACCCCAAAGTATAATCCGCAGCTGGCGGAAGTTGAAGCGGAAAAGAAGCAGGACCCGGCTTTTTCGTTGACGACCTTGAAGCCGGAAGAGCAGACCGTTGTTAAGGATTTTATGGACAAAATTGACATTGGCAGTACGGCGGTTGTGATGAACTATGGGGTGGCCACGCAAAGCAAGCTTGCCCAGTTTTCTGATAATGTGCTGCAAAATGTGAAAAGCAAAGACCTGGGCGAAGTTGGGCGTGATTTGTCCGGCCTGGTAGTGGAGATACGCAGCATTGAAACCGGCGAGGACAAAAGCGGCGGTATTTTGGGCTTTTTGCGCAATGCAAAAAAGAGTGCGTCCCGCATGATGGCTAATTATTCCCGGGTAGAGACCAATATAGACCGCATTGTGAGGGCGTTAAGAGGCCATGAAGTTACATTGATGAAGGACATAGCTATGTTGGAGGAGATGTTTAAAAACAACACGGAGTATTTTAGAGAGATAACTCTGTATATTGTGGCGGGTATGGAACGGCTGGCTAAATTCCGTGCCGAAGACATACCACGTCAGCGGGAAATTGCTCAGCAAACCGGGGACGAGGCCGAAACACAAAAGCTTAACGACATGGCCAATATGGCGGAGCGTTTTGAGAAAAAGCTGCATGATTTAAAGCTGTCCCGTATGATATCCATACAAATGTCGCCCCAAATACGCATGGTGCAAAACAATGATGTGTCGCTGGTGGAACAGATACAGTCCAGCATCAACAACTCTATACCCCTGTGGAAAAACCAAATGGTTATTGCCCTGGGGCTTGCCAATGCTAAAAAGGCCATGGCGGCGCAAAATCAGGTGACGGATATGACCAACCAGTTGCTGATAAAAAACAGCGAAATGCTGAAACAAAACAGCATAGAGGTGGCCGAGGCTGCCCAGCGGGGCATTGTGTCTGTGGAAACCATAAGAAAAGTGAATGACAATCTTATTGACACCATAAATTCTGTGATAGACATACAACAGAAGGGCGCGGAGAACAGACGTTCGGCTGAGGTAGAGCTGGGTAAGATTGAGGAAGATTTAAAAAAAGCCATGCTGGAGGCAGGTAGCCGTCAAATACAATGATATTGAAGAAAATTATTTAGAAAATAGACGTTTGTGGTTTGGTGTGGCGGTGCGACTTGGCTTTAAAAACTCTTGACGCACTATGAAAAATCGTGTATGATGTCTAGAGGATGAATTGAATATAGTGTACGTTTCCGGTTGGGCGGTTGGATATTCAACTGCTTCAAGGTGTTTAGCTGTAGGGTGGAAAGCTATCGAGAAGCTTTTCGTTCTTTTTTGGGAATGAGTACTTAGTGGCGGAGAACTTCTTAAATGAGGTTCTCTTTTTTATTGGTACAGAGGAAATCTGCCAACGCAATTACAAAGCATATGAAGGGGTGTGTGCATACGATGAAAAGAATAATTTTTTTAACTACTGCGCTGACGATTGTGTGGGTTATTTTGATGGAAAGCTTTTCTTGGCAAAATATTGCCATTGGAGTGATCTTGGGCATAATCATTTCACGCTTTTCGAGTAAATATCTTCCGAATACAAAGGAGCGTGCGGAGGACATCGAAAGGATTAAGTTTTATAAGCTTATAACCTACCCATTTTGGTTGATTGGGAAAGCTTTTAAGGATGCCTTCTTTATTATGAGGCTGATCGTCACCGATGGAGCAAAATGCAATATAGTGAAAGAGCAACTTGGGCTGGATAATGAAGTTTTACGCACAATACTAGCTGATTCTGTTACACTTACGCCAGGCACCATATGCCTGGAACTAAACGATAAAGAAATTACGATTTTATATATGAGTGATGGAAAAACATCGGGATTATCGGGTGTTAATGAAAATTTACGCAGCATCGAAAAAAAATTGCAAAAAGCAGAGGCCGGAGAATAATAAAGGCGATGGCGGGAGAACAAACCCGTGCCATCGCCTTTAAGTTTGGAGAAAAAGAATTGCGCTATAATCAATAATATGAGTAAATCACTAATTTCCCTATGCCATAACTGCTTTTACTTCTTCGGGCAGTTCGGCAGGATTACAATTTAAGGTGATGTAAAACTCTACATCCCAGTCGTTGCTGATTTTTTCCAGGGCATTTTTTAGTGCTGCCAGGTCTTGGTTGGGCAGGTCTTTGACAATGCTGGAAAGGGAGTCTATGAAAATTTCGGCGATATCGCTGTTTTGGGACAACATGCCGTAAATAAAGCTGACGAGTTCGCGGTAATTTATCAGGGGGTGCTCGGAGGCGTCCACCAGGCGTATGTCGCGGTGTATTTCGCGTATGTTGCGTCTGTCATCATCAATAAAGACGATGTGGCCATCGGTGGTTTGGAGATTGGCATTTGCCAGGGCAATAAGCCTTTTGGTTTTGCCTTCTCCCTTTTCCCCTGCAAACAACTTTATCATAATAATCTCCTCCTAGTAAAATAGAAATTATTCTTCAACTTAATTATATACACTTTTGCCGCAAAAGACAATACCCATCTGGGCCAAAATTTTTACCGGCATGATGGTTAAGTGCTTTTGACATAATAAGCTGCCTGCATTTTCCATAATT
>Ga0123355_10002872_pt1 | contig 24461 bp, 23 predicted proteins | sample TergutEmb28metaG_3_FD_89872 | JGI IMG/M metagenome (GOLD analysis project Ga0123355, IMG submission 89872) | Embiratermes neotenicus P1 segment gut microbial communities from Petit-Saut dam, French Guiana - Emb289 P1 | ecosystem: Host-associated > Arthropoda: Insects > Digestive system > Gut ... | reverse complement strand
TTTGGGGATTTTCGCCTTGCGTGTTGCTCGTTTTTTCTACGCAACTTTGCATGACATTCCCCCTTTTGTTCTTGAAATTTCGGATAGGCTGATGTAAGATATTCTTACCTCCTTCGTGGATTTTTGGGCTTTACCCTGTTGGTGGTTCATTAGAGTATGCCCACTGTTGTACATAGCCTTTATCCAGTTTGGGTGTCCGTGTGGCTGTATCTGTGCCGTATAGCCCCTTTCTGCCTGTGTTTTTTTCGAGGTATAAAACCTTCCTTTCCAGTATAATCCCTCGGGTTGTGCCCCTAGTAGATGCAAGCGTAAGTAGCTTTTTGGAGTTTCAGTCTGCCCTTACTGCGGCGAATACTGCCGGAACCGGAACTATTACCACTACAGCAGGTTTCGCTATACTCAATAATATAACTATGTTTAGTGGTGTAACTTTTGTTATAAACCATCAAATTGACTTTAATGGGAGTTTTACAAACCAAGGAACGATTATAAATAATGGCAATCTTACTCTTAACGCCGTCTCCTTTATGATGCTTGTCAACAGTGGTACTTTCATAAATAATGGCACGTTTGGCAATGCTGGCACAGTAAGTAACAGCGGCACAATTACAGGCAGCGGCACATTCGTTGGCAGCAACACACTTCATGTTGTTACATTTAACTTAGGCGGCGGCAGTCATTCAGGCGGGCAGCCCCTTATTCAAGCTGTTGTAAATGTTGATAATGCAAGCCAGCCAGCGGGATTAACCCGTTCTGGTTTTGTGTTTGAAGCGTGGGATGGAAGTTACACAAACGTCACCAGCTCAAGGACAATTACGGCTCAATGGGTTGCACCGGTAACATTTACTAGCGTATCTGCCGATGGCACAGCAGGCACAACCACAACATCCGAACTGCTATTAAATTTCAGTGCTAACCCAACCAGCCTTACTGCAAGCCATGTCACAGTATCGGGTGGTGTTACAGTTACCGGCATATCGGGAACAGGTAATACACGTTCTGTAGATATATCAGGCTCATGGTTGATGGCGCAAGCGTAAATGTTAGTGTGGCAAGCCCGGCAGGGTTTAGTATGACAGGCGGCGGCAGTCAATGGACGGCTTCCATCTCATGGTTTAACAACACAACAGGCGCACTTGCTGGGGCAGCTTTTACAGCCAACACGGCATACCGGGCGGAGATAACCATATCTCCGCAAACAGGCTGGACTTTGAATGGAGTAGCCAATCCCGGCTTTACCATAGCAGGTGCTACAAGCGTGACCCGCACGGCCAACGTGGTGACAGCAGTATTCCCAGCCAATTTCGCCCCCGTTACCAACATAACAGACGTACCAACTACCACATTAGCGGCTGTGCCGCTTAACCTAACAAGTACAGTAGCCCCATCATATGCCACCAACCAAACCATCGTATGGAGTGTGCAAGATGCAGGAGCTACAGGCGCAACAATAACAGGCAACACTCTTGACACCACAGCGGTAGGGACAGTAACCGTAAGGGCAACAATCTTAGACGGTATGGCAGTTGGGACACCCTATGTGCAAGATTTTAACATTACAGTAACCACGCCGCCCGCCGCACCCACCATCACCGGGCCTACAGCCATGTCACTAACAAGAGGTTATGCCGCAACAGTTAGCGGCGCTTTTAATATAACAGGCCACCCCGTACCCACGGTGACGATAAATGTTGCCCTAAGTACCGGCCTTATCACATGGGACGTCGCGCACAACAGGCTCAACATTGCGGGGGGATTAGCAGCAGGGACTTACACCGTCACCATAACAGCAGCAAACGGCATAAACCCAAACGCTACTCATACTTTCACATTAACGGTACAATTGCCCGTATTACAACAGCCGCCCCCAACGCAACATCCCTCGCCTACCTTCTCCCCATCGTCTTCAAGTGACGACGACTATGGGTGGACACCTGCTCCTACACCAACCCAGCCAAGCCCTACCCCAGTCCCCACTCCTGTACCTAGCCCCACTCCACCACCGGCCTTGCCGCTAGTGTGGGTAGAATTATCACAGCGGATGAAAACGGAATTGGAAACGCTTATTGGGTCAAGTGACATAGACATCAATATCGAAACATCTGCACCTGACACAACAGAAGGTTTTGTGACAGCGGATATATCATTCTCTGTAGCTGATGCAGATTTAAACCGCATTCTTAATGACCAACTGCCCGGCCTGTTACGGATAACTGGCGTGTACTACACTATTTTTGCAGATTTGTCTGGTCATATTGCCGCCGGGGCAAACTACCATAGGATTGTGGCACTTCATGACAGTGCAATAATTGGCGGTGGTATTGGTAACCGAGATATGATTTTCGCGGTAGATACCAGCAATATTGGCGAGTTTACAATTTCTTATGTAGCCAACCTTAGGCGGTTGGTGTTGTCGCTTGATTCTTTTACAATAACAGACCTTGCTGGCAATGCCCCAACCCAGACTATGGACATACGCCCCATAATGCAAAACAACCGCACAATGGTACCGCTAAGGTTTGTAGTTGAATTTTTTGGCGCAGTGGTAACTTGGGACGGTGGTGCTAGAGGTATAGAAATTATATCTAGTAATGATATGAAAGCTTATTTTGATTGATATTGTTGATTAGTATGTAGAATAGGAAAAGACGGTGAAAACCCGTCTTTTTTTATTGGATATATATTGCTAATGCTTGAGATTTATAGGATGAGACTGTTCATATTTTAAAACAAAACACCTTTGTGATATGATTTGTCGGCTTTTGAATATTATATGAAGCTATGCTTATAGCCTCTTATTGGAGTAATCAATGAAAAACCGCGATTTAACACAAGGTAATATTGTCAAAGCTCTACTACGTTTGTCTTTGCCCATAGCAGGTGGGCAGTTTATGCATATGGCCCATAGCCTCACAGATATGTTTTGGCTTGGGCAGTCCAGCAGCCATGCGTATGCCATTGCGGCAACTGGCACGGCAGGTTTGTTTATTTGGCTGTCTGTTGGGCTTATGCTGGTTGGCCGTGTTGGGGCAGAAATAGGGGTCAGCCAGTCGCGAGGGCGTGACAACATACCTGATGCATATTTATATGCGCGTACGGCGCTGTTTCTTGCTGCTGGGTTGGGTATATTGTATGGTACGTTCTTGTTTGTGTTGCGTGGCCCGTTAATTGGGCTTTTTAGGTTTCAGGAGGCAAATGTTGCTGCGTATACAATTACGTACTTGGGTATTATGGCTTTTGGGATACCGGCTAGTTTTATTACATCGTCTTTGAGTGGGACGTTCAATGCCTCTGGCAACTCGCGCACACCGTTTGTTATTAGCTCTTGCGGTATTGTTTTAAACATGATTTTAAGCCCTATTTTTATACTAGTGCTGGATATGGGTGTTGTTGGAGCTGGTATTACCAGTGTTGCGGCACAGTACACCGTTATGATCGCCATGGCTATTGCTGTCAAGCGTTTTAGGGGCCGGCCGTTTGAGGTTTTTAAGCTTACAGCCAGGTTTGACTTTGCGGCTATACGTGCAGACATTGCCGGTGGCAAGTCTCGCGATATTTTCCGCCTTACTTGGCCAGTGTGCTTAGAAAATACATTGTTCCCCCTTCTTACTATGGCTACCACTTATTTTGAGGTTGCCTTTGGGGCTTTTGCTGTGTCTATTAGTCGGGTAGGCACCCAAGTCGAGTCACTTTCTTGGCTGGTGGGTGCGGGTTTTGGGGCGGCCCTTACTGCCTTTGTAGGGCAAAACTTTGGTGCCGGCAAACACACACGTATTAATACAGGTGTGCGCTATACTACTATTTTTATGCTGGGGTGGGGCGCGCTTGTGGCGTGTGTGCTATGGTTTGGCAGCCCTGTTATTATTGCGGCTTTCCTGCCGGAGTTTGCGCATGACCCGGACATGGTACGCTTAGTTGTTTTAAACTTGCGCATACTTGCTGCTTGCCAGGTGCTGTCTAACCTGGAATTTGTGGCTACCAATGCATTTAGGGGCAAGGGCCGTACGTTGCCACCTTCTATTACCGGCATTGCTTCAAATGTGATACGCGTACCGCTTGCGTTTTTATTATCGCGCTTTACGCCGCTTGGGCTGCTTGGCGTGTGGGTGGCAATATCCGCCACAGCGGCATTTAGGGGAGTTTCTATTTTTGCCTGGTACCATATAGAAAAAAGAAAAGCAGCGTCATACAAATTACCGGAATAAGGAGTATTAACTTATGGAGATACGATTACAAAAATGGCTGTCACAGTCAGGAGTAGCATCCCGCAGGAAAGCGGAGGCGCTTATCCTGGCTGGAGATGTAGCAGTAAACGGTATTACCATCACAGAGCTGGGTGCACGCGCAAACACTAGCAGTGACACTGTTACGGTAAAAGGCCGTGCTTGCGAGCTTATAAGCACCAAAATATACATTGCACTTCACAAGCCTGAAGGTGTGGTAACAACCGTGACTGACCCTTTTAACCGGCGCACTGTCATGGACTGTATCCCTGCCGGTACACCATGCTTCCCTATTGGGCGGCTGGACTATGACACCAGCGGGCTAATACTGCTTACCAACGACGGGGAGCTGGCCCAGCGCCTTACACACCCCAAGCATGGTGTAAGCAAGACTTACCTAGCCACAGTAAAGGGTACCCCTTCACGTGAAGCGCTGGCTAAGTTCCGCAGTGGCATTATGGTTGACGGGCAGGTTACCGCACCATGTGAAGTAGAAATAATAAAAAAGGAGCATAACGCAAAACTTCGCATTAGGCTCCTAGAGGGCCGCAACCGGCAAGTACGTAAAATGTGCGAGGCTATTGGGCACAATGTAATATCCCTTAAAAGAGTGGAGGTTGGCCCAGTCAAACTTGGAAGCTTGCAACGCGGGGAGTGGCGCTACCTCACCGCAGCAGAGAAGCGGGACTGCAATGTTTAAATAAATCCTTTCCTGTTATAGGCACGCATTACAAACTTACGCCCTAGGTCAAATAATATAACTGTAGATGCAAGCGCTACTACCATAACCAACTCACCAACGCGCAAGCCCGTTGTCCTAAACACCACACCGCCATAATATATCAGCAGCACCTGTATAACTACGACTGCAAGCATGACACCCACAAACAACTTATTGCGCCGGATATGTGCCAGCAGGTTAATACGGTGAGTACGTGCGTTGAGGCTGTTAAACACCCCCGCGAAAATAAATAGTGCAAAGAATGCAGTTAGCAAGTACCTATCATCGTTGCGGAAGGCCGCGGCAAAAAAGGGCAGCTTAAAGAATATCAAGCTCAAAAATGTAGTATACAACCCAGTGGATATTATTTGGCTAAACATATATTTGTTGATTATAGGCTCTGTACGTTTTTTGGGCCTTTCTTTCATGTACTCGCGCAGGGGTGCTTCGCCGGCATAGGCCAAGCCAGCCAGTGTGTCCATGACCATGTTAATCCATAGCATTTGAATAACCGTTACCGGTGAGTTAACACCTATAAACGGCCCCAGTACAGATATACCCACCGCGCAAAGGTTGATAGTAAGCTGGAAGATTAAAAACTTGCGTATACTTTTGAATATTGTACGGCCATATAGTATGGCTTTTACCAGGGATGCGAAGTTGTTGTCTAGTATTACAATGTCGCTGGCTTCTTTTGCTATCTCTGTCCCGTCGCCCATTGCAAAGCCTACATCTGCTTTTTTTAGTGCTGGGGCATCGTTTATCCCGTCTCCGGTCATACCCACAACCAGGCCAAGCTCTTGCGCCATGCGTACCAGGCGGCCTTTGTCATGTGGTAGTGCCCGCGCTATTACACGTATATGCGGCAGGCGCTTTTTTAACTCTGCATCACTAAGGCGGTTTAGGGTGTGACTGGTTAGTACGCGGCTGTCGTCTCCTGTGGATATCAAGCCTAGTTGGGTGGCTACGCTTACTGCGGTTTCGCGGTTGTCGCCTGTTACCATTACCACCTGTACCCCTGCGCCCACAACTTCGCGGATGGCGGGACCTACCTCGCGGCGTATTTCGTCTCTTATGCCCAAGAAGCCAACCAGGGTAAGGTTGCCCAGGGCTATGTCTGTGCTTGATGACTCGCACAGTGCCAGCAGTCTCACACCTTCCCTAGCTTGGGAGGACAACATCTGCCTTACTTGTGCGGCATGTGTAAATGGTACACGTTCACCGTCTTGGTTGTAGGCATAGCGGCACCCGGATAGTAATACCTCTGGCGCGCCTTTTATAAGCACCAAAGTTTCATGCCTGCGGCCAGTCCCAGCCTTGCGGTCGCCCAGTGATGATATTTGCGTGATAGATAGTTTGTCCTTGGAGTTAAACGGTTTAACAAACCCCTTCTCGTACACTGGCAGCCTTGAGGCATCGCTCATTACATATTCTAGCAGTGCCCGGTCTGTAGAGTTGCCGCCTATGGCTACAGAGCGGAGTTTTTTTACGCTTATTTGTGCGGAGTTATTGTAGTAGCAGTTAAGCGCTACACGCCTGTACAGGGGGGTAATGTCTTGTAGCACATGGCCGTCTATCTTGTGCCCGCTTGCGGTTATAAAAGTCATGACTTCTAACTGGCCCTTGGTAAGGGTGCCTGTCTTGTCTGTGAACAATATATTCAAGTTGCCTGATGTTTCTATCCCTACGAGTTTCCTAACTAGTACATTGTCCTTAAGCATCCGCCGCATGTTGGCCGACAGTACTACGGTTATCATCATCGGCAGCCCTTCTGGTACGGCCATTACTATAACTGTTATGCCCAGTGTTAGCGCTTGCATTATGTCTCTTATTAGTTGGCTGCGGTTGGCTAAGTGTGCAGTTATTAATACCATGTCAAAATTGTTGGCTGCGACAATCCCATTAAACAGGTTGGCAACGGCAACGACAACAGCCGCCGCGTATCCAAAATAGCTGATATTTTTGGCTAACTGTGTAAGCCTTGCTTTTAGGGGGCTCACAATCGTATCTTCTTGGACATCCAATGCCAACCGCCCATAGAATGTAGAATCACCTACATGGGTCACTATCATAATACCTTCGCCGCCCACAACCACACTGCCCCTATACAAGCCGCTCTGGGAAAGAAAGTCCATATGCGGCTCGGCCGTATCTTTATCGTGTGGCCCTTGGGGGTATTTATACGCTTCACGTGTTTCACCGTTGAGTGCGGACTGGTCTACAGAAATTTCGCCATTTATAAGCATGCCATCTGCCGGTACTCTTTCCCCAGCTTGTACATACACTATATCCCCTACTACGATATCAGCAATAGGCATCAGCGATACCTTACCGTCACGTTTTACACGGCATTTAATATTTGCGGCTTCTTCTTGCAGCTTGTCAAATGCGGACTCGCTACCATACTCTGAAAGGGTAGATATGAGGGTAGCCAACAACACAGCTACCGCAATACCAACGGACTCATACCAATTAGCATCCCTAAATAATAATAAAAGGTTAACACCAAGAGCCACAAGCAAAATACGAATTATAGGGTCACCAAAACTGGCAATATACCGCTTTACAAACCCAACACTGGCTTTTTTTGTAAGGGCATTGGTGCCATGGTTGCGGGCAGAGGCTTCCGCTTCGGCTGGGGTTAGACCCATTGGTATTGTTGATTCCTTCAATGCATATCGCTCCTTTAATGGGGCTTATTCTATACAGCAACCTCGTCCATAAAATATATGCGGTAGTACTAAGTAACAGTACAAGCGTTCTATTGCGTACAACCATGTCGTATCACATACACTAATGCGTCATATTTCGCGTATAAACGCAAAAACCCCCATCTTATGATAGGGATTTATGAAGAAGACTGGCGCGTCCACACAATTGCCATTATTGTGCATATTAATTGCCCATACTTGCCCAGTGCTATAATGGCATAAATTTACATTTGACGAGCTTGCAGTATAGCTTCTCATACAAACATAGAAGGAGTGACTATCATGGTAGCAAAACATTCACCACATTTTGCCCGTGGCGGCGAAATCTTGCATTTGCCTTTGGGGATAGTAAACACCAACCCCTACCAGCCACGCCGCATATTTGAACGCGAAGGCCTGGAAGAACTAGCAGTATCCATCCAGACATATGGCGTACTTCAGCCCATAAGCGTGCGCCACATTAACGGCGCGGGGTACGAACTAGTAGCTGGCGAGCGCCGCCTACGTGCATGCAAACTGGCAGGGTTGGCCACTATACCAGCCATAGTTGTAGATATTACAGACCATGACAGCGCAGTGCTGGCTATGATAGAAAACCTACAACGCCAAGATCTGCATTTTTTTGAAGAAGCACAAGGCCTGGCCAACCTTATGCTGGACTACGGCTTCACCCAAGAGGCGCTGGCAAGCCGCATAGGCAAAAACCAGTCCACCATCGCCAATAAGCTACGTGTACTGCGCCTTCCAAAGACGGTGCAGCGGCTAATAATAGACAACTCCCTAACAGAGCGCCACGCCCGCGCACTACTAAAGCTAGACACAGAAGAAATGCAGCTAGAAATCCTGTCAAAAGTCATAAAACAAAGCCTAACCGTGCGCAAGACAGAAGCGCTAATAGAGGCTACCCTCTCCCCCGCAGCCAAGACCGTGCGTGGCTCTGCACCTTTTAAGGCGTACATACGGGATATACGCATCCTTACCAACTCTATTAAAGAGAACTTGGACATGGTGCGCAACTCCGGTATTGACACGCAGTTTGACATGGAGCAAACAGAGACGGGGTATAGTATCCTTATTAAGCTTAATTATGCTAATGGGCAGGTTGCTAAGAAGGCTAGTGGGGCTTAGCATGTTAAAGGACGCAGCGCATGAAAATGCGTTGGAACTATAGTGGTCTAATTTAAAGCGATCCGAGGCTGTCACCGAAAGAACGTTGATTCATCCGCTATTTTCGGCGACGGCTTCGGACTGTTTTTATATTTAAACGCTATATCTCGGTTATTTCCACTTTATATCATTGTGGCTAGTTGTTTCTCCATTGATATATTCATTTTCAGCGAGCGATATAAGATGTATATCATTTTCGGACAAGACATCATCATCCCAATCATCACTAAGCAAAAACCGTTTTGCAATTTCCAATAGCAATAATTTCCCATTATCATCAAGGCGCTCAACTGTTTTTTGTAACTCCATCATCATATTCATATTTATATCCCTTTCTTGTATGATTGCCCTCTGCTATCTATCACAGCTACGAGGATTTGTGTATCACTGACCCATTTAAATAGAATTCTATAATCACCTACACGCAACCTTGAATAATCTGGGTTGCTTATATATTTCCGGATATCACCATCTGGTATTTTTTCGATACTTTTCTTAATCCTTTGTTGATTTTTAGCATCTAAGCTCTCCAGATATTTTTTAGCTTGCTTAGAATATTCTGGTGGTTGTTTTTGTACTCTCACGTATTAAACTCCTTATCCGAAGTACAAACCATGTAAGATAATTTTTTCTTTTTTCCATCACTTTTATGACATTTTACCACTATCCAATTCTAGCATTGCATTGTTGATTTTTCAATATGAAATGCACCCACACTACAAAAGCAAGCAACTTACCTATCACCAAGTTTATTAACACAATATTAATCACAAGTACCAACAAGTCTATTTTCATATAATGCATATGAAAATTGCTTATCACATACCGCAGATTTAGATCTACATCCAGTGGATAGTAATACTCAAACCATGTCAGCGGAAGCCCACCAGAAAAGGTATTTAGCGTATCCATCTGCTGAGTATTTGCAAGTATGCCAGTCACAAATGCACAAGCAAGAGCTATAACAACTGCGATAAGAAGCGACATGGCAGATATTTTTTTTATTATCTCATGAAACATGTATGATACCCCTCTTTGCAAAGCTGTTTGCGCTTGCATTGTAGCATACGTCATTCCAAAGATGCTATAATCACTAACAACGCGTATATTTTACACATGTCATACCACCCTATTTACCCAACCAACAAAGGAGGCCTAAAACAACCATGATAGCATACATAAAAGGCCCGCTATCCTATGTTAGTGACCATACTGCAATAATAGATGCCCATGGCGTGGGCTACCAAGTCCACGTGTCGTCTTCTACACTTAGCCGGCTGCCGTCCCGTGGAAGCGAAGTCCAGCTATTTACGTATATGCAAGTAAGCGAAAGCGGGCAGTCCCTTCATGGCTTCCTTACCCAGGAGGAGCTTCGGCTGTTTACACTTTTGATATCTGTGTCAGGCATAGGGCCAAAGGTAGCCAGCGGCATATTATCCACACTGTCTCCCCAGCAGGTAATTATAGCTATAGTAGCAGACGATGCAGCAGCCCTAAGCAAGGCCCCCGGCGTTGGCAAAAAAACCGCCCAGCGCGTACTTTTAGAGTTACGGGACAAAATAAAAACTACAGACCCATGGGAAAATAGCAGCGATGAACAAGCAACAAGCATAAGCGCCCCCGGCCCCAGAAGCGAAAAACAAGATGCAATGGACGCACTACTCGCCCTGGGCTATGGCCGAGCAGAGGCTATGCAGGCAGTGCTTGAAGTAGCAGACGAAAATACATCAGCAGACCAAATAATCCGTCAATCTCTTAAAAAGCTAGCAAGATAGAGACCTTTGCCGACGAAGGAGGCAAGTATCATATATGACAGAAGACCGTCTCAACACAACCGGTTACAACCAGCAAGAAGACGAAGACATAGAGCTAAAACTTCGCCCCGCCCACTTCGGCGAGTATATCGGTCAGGAAAAAATTAAAGAAAACATGAAAGTCTTCGTACAGGCGGCCCTTGGCCGTGGCGAGACATTGGACCATGTACTGCTTTATGGCCAGCCGGGGCTGGGTAAGACCACACTCTCTGGCATAATAGCAAGTGCAATGAACGCCCGTTTGCGCGTAACCGCAGGCCCAGCAATAGAACGCCCAGGCGACATGGCCGCGATATTAAACGACTTAAACGAAGGCGACTTCCTATTTATTGACGAAATACACAGGCTCAACCGCAACATAGAAGAAATACTGTACCCAGCTATGGAGGACTTTGTACTAGACATAGTCATAGGCAAGGGCCCAGGTGCAAGAAGCATAAGGCTGGACCTGCCGCGCTTTACACTGGTAGGGGCAACCACGCGCATAGGCCTTTTGACTGCCCCGCTGCGTGACCGCTTTGGCGTTGTGCATCACCTAGAGCCATATAGGGTGGCGGAGCTGGCAACAATAGTAACGCGCTCTGCCAAGGTGCTGGATGTAGGCATGACACCAGAAGGCGCCGAAGAAATAGCCCGTAGGGCCAGGGGCACGCCGCGTATAGCCAACCGCCTACTAAAACGCGTAAGGGACTTTGCCCAAGTGCGCTACGACGGTATAATCACGCAAGAAGTTGCAAAGTCATCTCTAGACATGCTAGAAATAGACCCAATGGGGCTGGACTCTGTAGATAAGAAGATACTATTAGCGATTATAGAAAAGTTTGGCGGTGGGCCGGTAGGGCTAGATACCCTGTCTGCCAGCATAGACGAGGAAGCCGGCACACTAGAAGACGTGGCTGAGCCGTATCTTTTACAGTTGGGCCTTATACAGCGCACCCCCAGGGGTAGAGTCGTGACACGGCTTGGATATTCCCACTTGGGACTGACGCCGCCCGCGCTTGCCTTTGCCGCGGACGAGCAGTTAACGCTGCCTTTGTCATAGAAGCGGTATTGACCGCACCCGGTTTTGATACAAATGATAAAGGTTTTATTTTCTCGGTTTTGATACAATTGGTAAAGGCGATTTCATCCCAGTTTTGATGCAACCGCTTACAGGATTTGGAGGAACTTCATGAACCCCCTAAAACGTATACAATACAACGCCCCGGTAACCCTAACCTTTGCGTTACTTTCTGCCCTGGCATTGTTCTTAGCCCACCAGACAGACGGCGCATCCAACCGGCTGTTGTTTATGGTATACCGCGCCCCACTCACGGACCCGCTAATGTATTTGCGCCTGTTTACTCATGCACTTGGGCATTCCGGCTACGCGCATTACCTCAATAACTTCATTATTATACTGCTGGTTAGCCCCATGTTAGAAGAAAAGTATGGTGCCAAGTCCATGATTATCATGATGGTGGTCACGGCCTTTGTTACGGGCTTATTGTGGGTCATGATGTCGCCTTATGCCAAGCTTGGGGCCAGTGGTATTGTGTTTATGCTTATCTTGCTAAGCTCCTTCACCAACCTCAAAAAAGGCCGCATACCACTTACACTGGTTGTGGCCATAGTCATATACTTGGGCCGGGAAATTTTTTCTGCCGCAACCCTAGACGACAACATCGCATATATGAGCCACATAGTAGGAGGAGTATGCGGTGCATTGTTTGGGTTTATTATAAACAAGCATTAATACCGATTCTAATTAGAATCGGCACAAACAAAGGAGAGATGAAATGAAAAATTTCACCAAAAGAGTCACGGCGCTGGTATTGGCCGTCTCTATGATGTTTGCAAGCGCGTCTATTGTGCATGCAAATGTGGCAGAAGACATGATGCTTCTACCACTGCGTACTATTTTTGAAGACGCGGGTGCGTCTGTTGACTGGGTAGACGGCGTGGCTGTTATTGTTATGCCCAATGGTGACGAGTGGGTATTTACCCCAGGCGCATATGCCGCCACCCTCAACTCGTATGATGTACCGCTAAGCACCCCAATAACCGTAACCAACGGCGTTGCGCGTATTTCTATTGTGGACTTAGCACTGTTCTACACAGAGGGTAAAGTTGACTTTAACATCTCATTCCCATATCAATCCCAAGCGGCCGATACCGAGCCACTGGGCGAGCTTGCAGTAACCACAGCAACCGCAATGGCAACAGCACCGGCATTTATGGAGGCTGTGGGTGTAACCGGCCTTACAATGGCCATCGTAGATACACAAACAGGATTTACATGGACACATGGCTTTGGCTATGCAGACAGCGTTGGCGGTTTGCCTGTAGACGAGCATACACTGTTCCAAGTAGGCTCCACATCCAAGCCATTTACGGCCATCGCCATCATGCAACTGGTTGAGCAGGGGCTTATTGACCTTGACACACCGCTTGTACACTATATTCCAGAGTTTAGCATGCTCCCAAGCCCGGTGCTGGGCGGGGACTCAGATGACGTTACAGTGCGTATGCTGTTGACCAACACCGCCGGCATCCCAGGCAATAAGCTGTATGGGTGGCTTATCACCGGCGAAGAACAATACCACGGCCACATGAACAACCTTTTAGAGTGGTTGCCTACACGTGACCTTGTTTTCCCACCCGGTATGGCATTTGACTATTCTAACAACGGCTGGACATTGCTTTCTATCCTTGTTGCACGGGTAATGGGATATGATAACTATTTCGAAGGCTTTACAGCTCATGCAAACGAAACAATTTTTGCCCCGCTTGGCATGGAAAGGTCCACATTCGAGTTTACGCCAGGGCTTACCAATGTATCTATGGCCTATACCACATTGGGCGTACAAGATGTGATGCACACCGTTTCACCCATAGGTGCCGGCGGCCTGCTTTCTAGTGCGCATGACATGGCAATATTTATGCATGCTATTGGCAGCGGTGAAGCCCTGCTTTCACAAGAGGCACTAGGCTATATGAAGCAGACACATTCTGTCATGGCACCAGGCGTTATAGACTATGGCCTTGGCTTTTTGCGCATGTTCGTAGGCGACCTTGAACTTGTAGGGCATGGCGGGAACATTACACACTTCCACACCGAGATGTTAATCGACCAAGAAACAGGATTGGGCGTGTTTGTTTCTACTAACACAATTTCTGGCATACTAATTGCTTCCGCACTTGCAATAACAGTGATGGAAACCGCAATAACCGAAAAGACCGGTATCGCGCCTGCATTGCTGCCACCACCGGGCCAAGATGCTACAGATGGTGCACTAGCACTCTCTGAAGAAGAACTTATAGCGCTTGCGGCGTTTGAAGGGCTTTACCACTTTGGCGAGTCAGGCATTTGGGAGATGACAATAATAGACGGTACGCTCACATGGTCAAACGGTGGCATAACATTCGAGCTAACACCGCTGCCGGATGGCACTTTTGACAGTATTGCCGGCAACTACTCCTTCGAGCTGGTAGACGGGGAGCCAACTGTGACTCATACCAATGGTGGAGAGCAATTTACAACCACAAGAATTGACGCTGGTGACGACGATGCATTTGCGCCACCAGAAGGCTTTAGCGACTGGGTTGGTGTTTATGTCTTTAAACCACAAGTCACAAACGAGGCCGCTTTAGTTTTACAGCTTATTGTTGGCGTTAACGCGCTGGGCAACCCTGTAATAACCATAATACAGCCAATACACACCTATATTGGCCTATCCGAAGCCCCACTTGTAGAATACAACGGCAACTGGATTGTAGGAACTATGCCGGTAATATTTATAGTAGATGAAGACGGCAATAGAAGCATCGACATACTGGGCGGGTTGTTTGTTATGGTGGATTAGAGTTGTTAAATAAGAAAAAAATTGTACAAAGGCATAACCCGGTTTTGACCGCTATGTCCACATGTTCCCCATTGTCTGTAGGCAATGGGGAATTTTGCTTTACAGCCGACATAACGGGCTTGCAAACCCTGTATGATACATACGCCGCCAGCAACTTCCCACTATGCACCATGAGTAACTGGGGCTGGCATACCGCCCCAACAAAAGACGGCAAGCAATATCAGTGGGAAGATCTAGCTCTTACCCCCTACCAACACGCAGGGCGCACGGTTTACTACCCTGTTAAAGCAATGCCCGGCAACGAGGAAGTTTACAACTGGCTAAGGCACAACCCCCATAAGTTTAACTTGGGGCGCATAAGCCTATGCCTTGCAAGCGGTGTAGCTATTACCCAAGCCCACATAACCAACCCACACCAAAAGTTAGACCTGCTAACAGGTACAATAACCAGCCGCTTCATGTTAAACGGCCAACCAGTAGAAGTATCTACAGCTTGTGACACAAAAAGTGACACAATAGCCATAAAGTTAAAAAGCCGGCACAAGGGGCTAGGTATAAAACTAAGTTTCCCATATGGGCATCACAGTATAAGCGGCTCTGACTGGGGTAGCCCCCATAAACATACAACCCTGTGGGACGGGCATAGCGCGTGCAGGATTATGGACGATGTAAAATATTGTGTAGACATAAACATACAAACCACAGGCGCTGGACACATAAACAAAGCCGCGCATACATGCGAGATATTCCCTGACTTATGTAGTGATATTACTGTTTCTTTCCGTTTTGGCACGAGTCCTAACTGCATGGCCCCATGCTACGAGACGGTCATAGCCAATGCTAATAAGACATGGGGCAAGTATTGGGACACAGTACGCCTAGCCAACTTTAGCAAAACAAAAGACCCACGCGCCCATGAGTTAGAGCGCCGCATGGTGCTTTCGCTATATCTATTAAGGATACAGGCCATGGGTAGCCTACCACCAGCCGAGACCGGGCTTACACTAAACTCATGGTACGGCCGCTTTCACACAGAAATGTACTTGTGGAACTCCGCATTCCTGCCTTTATGGAACTTGGGCGACAAGCTCATGCCAAGCCTACAATGGTTTTACAGCATCATCCCCCAAGCAAAAGCACTGGCCAAGAGCAACGGGTACAAAGGCCTACGCTGGCCAAAACAACCCGCCAATACCGGCAGGGATGCACCGTCGCATATAGCACCGCTGCTGGTATGGCAGCAGCCGCATCTGATTTACATGTTAGAGCTGCTGCACCAAAACACATACAAAAACCACACCTTCCTAAAGCAGCATTGGGCGCTGGTTAAGCAGTTGGCAGAGTTTATGGTAAGCTTCTTATATCCCGATACTACAGGCAACTACGAAATGCTTGCACCCATAATCCCGGCACAAGAAGTGCACAACCCAAGAGAAGTCAAAAGCCCCATGTTTGAAATGGAATATTTCAGGCATGGGCTTAGCTTAGCATGCGAATGGGGCAGCCGCCTGGGGCACAACACACAAAAATGGCGCGACATAGCAAGCAATATCGCACCCCCGGCAATAAAAGACGGCCTATACCTAGCCCACGCCCTATGCCACGACACATATGAAAAATACAACCAAGACCACCCCATGATGGTAGGCGCATACGGGCTTTTCAAAAGCCCCATGATACAGCCAGCCATCATGAAAGCTACCTTGGACAAAATACTGCAATGTTGGCAACATGACACAATGTGGGGTTGGGACTATGCAATGATGGCCATGTGCGCAATAAACCTAGGTGATAGCGCTCTTGCAGTAGAGCTGCTACTATCCGACTCACCCAAAAACCAATATGTAACCAGCGGCAACAACTATCAACGCACCCGGGCAGACCTGCCGCTATACCTGCCCGGGAATGGCTCTTTATTGCTTGCACTGCCTATGTTGTTTGCCAACCCACCCAAGGGTTGGGTAATAGAAGTCGTATAAATTTTAGTAGATCATAGTCCCTACCCCACTGTCACTCAACAACTCCATCAAAATTGCATGCGGTACACGCCCGTCCAATATATGCGCCCGCGGCACCCCACCGCGCACCACATCAGCACAGCAGTCTACCTTGGGTATAAACCCGCCAGATATAATCCCAGACTCTTTGAGTGCGGCAACATCTGCCAGTGCAACTTCCGGTATAAGTGTGCTTTCGTCTTTAGGGTCACGTAGTATACCGCGCACATCTGTTAACAAAATAAGCTTCTCGGCATTTATGGCAATTGCCAGCGCAGCGGCACCTATATCGGCATTGATATTGTACATGGTCCCAGGTTCTTCGCCACAGGCTACGGTGGATATCACCGGTATATACCCGCCTTTTAACGCTAAATTCACAGGCTCTGGGTTTACAAGAGTCAGGTCGCCCACAAACCCCAAATCCTCGCTAGAGGATATTTTTTTTGCCACAAACATCCGCCCATCCATCCCAGAAAGGCTTAGCGCCTTGCCGCCTTGCTCGCCTATTAGCTGGGCCAGTTGTTTGCTAACACGGCCGCACATTACCATTTGCGCGACTTCCATAGTTTCTGCATCTGTGTAGCGCAGGCCGTTTACAAAACGCGGCTCTTTGCCTATCTTGGCCAGGTGCTCATTAATTGCCGGCCCGCCGCCATGCACCAACACTGTGCGTATCCCTACCAGCGAAAGCAGGATAACATCTGTTATAACCTGGCGGCACAACTCGTCAGACTGCATAGCACCGCCACCGTACTTTATGACAATAGTCTTGCCGTGATAGCGCTGTATATATGGCAGCGCCTCAGATAAAATTTGGGCTTTCTCATACACGCCCGTATTTTCGTTTATTGTAGACATAAATACCTCCGCAAAATATGATGACAACACATTTTAGCCATGTGTTATACTAATGGCAAGCATATTTATGTGATACAGGGGATGGCACCCATGATAAAAAACTGCAGATGTATTGCATGTTTAGCAATTCAACTTTATAAAGGGTGATTTGCTATAGCTTAATATAAAACCAAGAGGTGAATATGTATGATACAACAACTAGCCGTTTACGATGAAAGCGGTACACAAATAGGCATGACCTTCCCCAAGCGCGCCAGGCAGCTAATAAGCAAACAACGCGCATTGTGGCACGACGATACCCACACTGCTATCCGCTTACTACCAGATACAAAAGTGGATACCCCACTAGAGGAATATCTAGGCGATGCCCTAGATGATACACCGGGCCCCTCGGCAAGCAACGACTTACTGCTATACCTGGCCAAGAAGAATGTACGAGAAAAAAGAAACCTGATTAAGCATATCTTGGCCTATATCGCCGCCTGGCCGGTTATTTCGGTCTTTTACCATCTCATAATACATGGTGCCAGGCACCCAGCATATTGGCAAATGAGGCGCGCTATCCAAGCACTTGACCAACTAAACGTTGCGGCCAACCCCCGCAGCAGGGTAGAAGACGCGATTATGTCTCTCTACAACGGCCTTATGCACCCGATGATGTATCTCATTTTTGGTTTCATGGTGGCATGGGGCATCTTCATTATCGCCCGTATAGTCAACCGTGTAATCGCGTCGTATCGTGTTGGGCGGGTAAAAAAAGCAAAGCGCGACCCCGTGCAAATAGAATTCCAACGGCTCAAGGATATGAGTACTATGATGGGTTAGGGTTGTAGCCACAGCAAATTTTCTATAATAAAAAGGTCAAGACATTTTGATTCGTGTCTTGACCTTTTTACTGCCTATACTAATCTCAAATAAATTCTGAGAATTTGCCCAAATAGAAAATATCAGGTATCAGTGATTTTTCGTTTGGGCAAATTTACATTTTACTTGAGATTAGTATTATTAAAATTAAGCGTCTCTATTTTGGCCTTTGCCAAGTCAACAATTATATCAAAATTGTCCTCGTTTAAGTGCTCTATCCCGATGTTTGTATTCCCACCGCATGTCCTAAACCGTTTACCAAATAATATTTTGCACTGGCCGTGAGGTGGCGGCCCCCAATTTTTGCATCCGCATTCGCGGCATCTTTTGAGGTTAAGAATACAAAACCGCTTCAGTTGGTCTGCATTGGGCATTGCATCAAACACTTGCTCTATAATTTTTTTGTTCTGTATATCTACGCCCCCATCTCCGTAGTTGTTCCACCGGTCAAAGTGGATATTTATTAAATGCCGGGGACTCCCCTCTTTGCCTATGTCCAAGTGGGGCTTCATACCGCCAAAAGATACAGCGGCTTTGCCATTGTAAGTCCACTCAACCGAGTTTAAGCGGCATTTTTCTTCAAACCCCAACGGCAAGAGGGTCACGCTTAAGCGCATTATTTCTTTTTTATTTGCGTCGTCTATGGAGTACAGCGCGTCCTCAAGTGTACACTCGTATTCATCATTCAAAACACGAAAATCAAGAAAGCGCTCCGCTGCAACATATGGGCTGCTGTGGTTGGGGCCTTTGTGGTCTTTTGCGCGCTTTTTACAGGTATCGCGCATCATAATCATTGCTTCAAATATGCCGGGGTATTTAGGATTAACAAACTCATACCCATTATTAACCAACGTGATTTCAAAAGACAAGCGTTTTAGCAACTCCAGGAATTTTTCTTCTTTGTACCCGCAATGCGATTTGAAAAATTTCACGATTTTCATATAGCTGTCGGCTGAAATAAACGCGACTTTACCTGAAACAGTGCAATCTTTTTTTATCACTTCATTCAAATGCCGTATAAAGTCTACGCGTTTTGCCATGATGGTAAATTGCTTCATCTTGGCTTTTTCGTCATTCATATCTGCCAAGACTATTGCCTTGCCCCAATTTTTGCCTTGCAACAATTTCTCGGCTTCATCTTGATGCAGACCGTAAACATCAGGGTTGGCATACATATCCGCATATCCATCCACAGTGCAGTTGTAATAATCCGTACAGGTAGCCTTTATAATTTCGTCTTTGACACCTTCCAAGCTGTGGCTAAGCGGGAAAATAAGCCGCCCTGCGTTCCATACAGCGCTATGGATTGCGGAATCAAATTGTGCTTGATTTTTTGAAAAACCCACGATAATCACCCTTTCGTTTACCTATTGTACTTTTCCTTAGCCAATATTTTTTCAAATTGTTCTATTGCATCCATTTCCTTTTGCATTGCCCTGCGTCCTTCGTCCGCTAGTATCTTTCTTGCTGCTGGGTCACGGAATTTTTCATATCCATTTTCGTCAATGGTAAACCCTTGCGACCACAAAAATCCGCCGTAATCAGCGCAAGCATCCAATGCAGCAACCGCGGCTTCCAGCTCCTCGCGCCATTCGGGGAATTTAATTGCCAGCGCGCTATAATATGGCAATGCTTCTTTTCGGCCATATAGTTGACATAGTCCATCGCAATATGCACACATCCTACCATCTGGCATCCCCAACTCATCAATAGTCAACTCGGTAAAATCGTCATGTTCAAGCATACGCAAATACGACTCCCATGCTGCAAAGCCGATTTTTATCCCGTTTATTTCATCTATCCTACGGGCAAGTGATACAATTAGCTTAAAAAGGTCAATCGCCCGCTCCCGTTCGGGGGCAAGTTCGACTTTTTCCTTGAGCAAAATATATTCCGTTATCGTATTTTCCCAGTCCGCCAAAAGAACTGTCTCGGAATCTATATGAACAGCCAGCGTAGGGACGTGATTTTTACATATTATTTTACGCCCGTTGTCTTCGTACCCAATAACAATATTGTACATATGCGTCTCTGCATTAAAGTACAAAACCGGGTAGCCCTTGTCTATGGCTGCAACAAAATCTTGCCGGATTTGTTCGTTGTCGGTATTTAGCGGGCTGCCATCTTTGTGGCGGTGTACGGTAAAATATTTTGCCACCCAGCCAATGGCTTTAAGCAGTCTTACCTCTGCTTCAAATGGCGTTTCGTTGATGCTGCCCATGGCTTCATTGCCTTGGCGCATCCAATCCCCGTCTGTCCAGCAAAAACGGTTACTCATGCCACTGTATGCAGCCAGCTCAGCCTTGTCTGTTTCTTTGCCTGCAGCAGAAAAAGTCGCTTCCAGTAGGTTAATGATGTAGTTTACCTCATTGCCATAGTTGTCAATCACGGGGATGTTGGGGATAATCCTTCTGCTCATACCAAAACCACCTTTAACAAATACCTTTATCGAAAGGGGATAATAGCATTCTAGTTGAGTATTGGATGTTTTTGCGGCCGTAGGCGTCATCCCATAGAACCGTGTAAAAGCTTTGGTAAAACTGTCCGGCGAGTCGTACCCGTATTTACCCGCAACATCTATAACCTTGGCTTGTGTGTTTACTATTTCATCGCCAGCAAGTGTTAACCTCCTGTTGCGGATATACTCGCTAACAGAAAGTCCCGTCACAATATTGAAAACACGGGCAAAATAATCGGCAGATGAATGGATATGGCTCGCCACATCATCAACCGATATGCTTTCTAGCAAGTTGCTTTCTATATAGTTTATTGCTTTTTGTGCATCATCCACCCAATTCATTTTAATCTCCATTCTAAGGTTTTTTACAACTCCAAAAAAATTATATCAAGGGAGCATAAGCATGTCCCGACATTTTTCGGTTTTTCTTGTCCGGCATGTAAAATCTTCATTCTGCATTTCAAAGTACCATTGTTACGCTCAACCATGCATGCTATAATATTTACATAATAATGATTAAATACTTTAGGAGTGATAATGATGATTGGATTTATGCCAGATGTAAAACCTTCAACAAGTATTCGTCACAACTACAATCTGTTTTCCAAACATTGCCGTGAGTCTAACGCGCCTGTTTTACTAACCAAGAATGGCGAAGCGGATTTAGTTGTAATGAGTGTTGAAGCATACCAAAGGATGATGGCGCAAAACAGGTTGGGTCAAATGCTTGCCAAGGTAGACAGGGATATTGCGGCAAGCACACCGATGCGGGACTTTGAGGATGTTTTTTCCGATATTGAGGAGCGGATTGAAAATGCGTAAAATTAAAATATCGGACGATGCTTATTATGATATAGAAGAAATGTTTTCATATATATCCGCTGATAACAAAAAAGCAGCAAGTGATTTACGCAAACGATTATACACAGTTATAAAAGGCTTAAAGGATTTCCCGTTCAAATATCCCGCTGTTCAGTCGGAAGATGCACCAGGTGCACAGCGCGGGTACAGGTATATGGCCGTGAACCCATATATCGTTTTTTATCGTGTGCTGGACGACAGTATTATTGTGGCTAGAGTCCTTCATTCAAGGCAAAATTGGTTGCATTTATTATTTGGGTACAATGGAGACAATTAGCATTTTGTGAAAGAGAAATTTTATGTATAAGTGATTGTAGAAGATGGGGATTTTGAAGTCGGCGATACTTAAGAAGCTGTATTCAACCCCGCCAACGACGTCTTTCCGGTCAGAGTTGAATACAGCTTCTAAAGTTATATCTGACGCGGACAGGAACACATAGTGATTTATTTTAGGGGGCCATATGTCTGCGAGATTAATTTTGGCTGATATAGCAAAAGTTGAAGCACTACGTTGTTTTCATGGGGCCGTTATGAAACTGGAGGCGAATATCCAGCCTATCGTTAAGCTGTTTCCTGGATTCACCAATGAAGAAGCGGACGGCAAGTGGTGCGCTGCCTTTGTGTATTATTGTTGCAAAAAGGCTGGATTCAAAATTCCGGCAAGGCCAAGTGAATGTACTGCAAGTCTTGCTGGTTGCCTCCAATGGGAAGAGTTAGCCATTAATAATACTGGCATGGAATATTATCACGCTAATAGAAACGACTTTGTACCCGAGGCCGGAGATATTGTTTTGTTCGATAACGTTTTCATTGACCATGAGCATGACCATATCGGCATTGTTATTGAAAACAAGAATGCATCATTAATTGTAGCCGAGGGTAACATCAACAATGTTTCTGGTATTGTCGAGCGTAAAAAAAATTTACATATTCGAGCGTATATAAGGATTCCTGACAATTTTAAGTATGGTGTATGAAGCAATTGTATTAAAGCCAACGTCCAATCGGATAACATACTAAGAAGTTGTATTCATAGGCGACAATACTCAATTGGCGTGGGAACTACAAGATGGCAGTTTTGATGATTGGGCCAAAAGCGATCATTTTTAACTGCGGACATGAGTACAGGTACATTTTGTTGCAATATAAATTACACACGTTATAATAGGAATTGTTCTCCAAAAACAATGTGTAGCATAACATGTATAGCAATTCACCCTTTAAACGGTCCCGCCCGAGTTGAAAATAGCGGACGTTTCAACGCTTTTTCGACGACAGACGGGACCATTTTAAAGTTGAATTGCTATATTATTTGTTTATCCCACATTTTCACTTGACGATATATGAGGTGCAATGATTATGCTTTTTTCAGACTTTACAAACACAAAAAGCAAGCTACTCACAACCATTGGCAAAGTTTTAACATGGATAATAGCAATAGGCGGTATTATTCTAGGCTTTGTGGGCCTAAGCACAGACGAGATAAGCAGCAGGATTCTGTTTTTTATACTTTTATTAAGTTTTATTTTTGTTGGCCTTTGCAGCGCGCTAACAACGGTGTACACGATATATATCACGCGCCGTTATAAAGAAATAGACGATAGGCGATTAACAGAGCTAAACCAAACACACAAGACAAATAATGAATTGCACGCCCAACTGGGGGACAATATCAAAGATAGAGATACGTACATACGAAATGTTTCACAATTTACAAAAAATATAAGCAAGACATTAAACATACAGCAGGTAAGCTTGTACATATTAGCCGAGCGGTACATCGAAGAAATCCGCGTTAGTATGAAACGATTAGCAGAAAATACTGCCAACAACATAGTACCTGACGAGCATTACCAGGAGCAGTATAAAAAGAACGCCGTAGAAAGGAGAGCTGTTTTCGAGCGGTCAATTTTTAGAATACACAACCTCTTTTTGGGAAGAATGATTACAGAAACCAAGACTATTATCGAGCATCAACTCGCGTACAAAGGGTTTGAGCTTAGGGTATCAATTACACTCAAGCTGCTTAACCGCCCTATCAGAAATGACGACTTTCGTGATTCTAATGTATTTGCTTTTACTGCCTTCCGTGACCAAAAAACATATGAAGATGGCATAAGAGAAATTGCCGGAAAAGAATATTCGGTGCAAAAAAACTCTGCATTTTCCCAGTGCTTGACATCTGACGCCTTTGTTAAAAACAACCTTGTCCGTGGCATGAAAGATTACAACAACCAACATTATGAGTTTGACCGCTTTTATGACTGTACGGCTGTGGTGCCAGTGGCTCTAGGCTCAGATACAGGCCAGGACAAGAACCTTTATGGCTTTTTGGCCTGCGATGTCCTCAACAATAAAACATATGACTCTAACGACATAATCGACGAAAGCACCTCAAACATGTTGTTCGCCGTTGCTTCACATATAGGGATTTTGCTAAACTATGCAATCAACGCATGGCATACAACCCTTACCGGCGAAGAACTTAACACATCTTACTTGGAGTATGTATATAATATGCTAAAGAGAAATAGGATTTCGTAGGGGGAGGGATTTTGATGAAAAGCGCAAAATTAAGAACGCAAAAAGCAAGAAGGCAAGGAAAAAAGAAAAATAATCGCGTAAAACTGGTTAGCGCATCAACAAACAAACATGAATCGTCATTGACAGTAAAGTCACATACAAGTGTTAACTATTGCATAATATCCCGGAAACATACCGATGCCCAAATATGTGAGGTACGGGCTTATATAAAAAGCGTTATTTCGTCATAGTTATAAGAAGCTGTATTCAACCCCGCCAACGGCGCCTTTTCAGTCAGATTTTTGCCACTTTTCGTTGCCCCCTCCTTGCTTGCCTTAATGGCAAGCCGCGTCAGAGCCGCCTCAATTGGCAAAAATCTGTCACGAAAAGTCACCATTGTCAGAGTTGAATACAGC
>Ga0123355_10002871_pt1 | contig 24463 bp, 18 predicted proteins | sample TergutEmb28metaG_3_FD_89872 | JGI IMG/M metagenome (GOLD analysis project Ga0123355, IMG submission 89872) | Embiratermes neotenicus P1 segment gut microbial communities from Petit-Saut dam, French Guiana - Emb289 P1 | ecosystem: Host-associated > Arthropoda: Insects > Digestive system > Gut ... | reverse complement strand
CTCTGGCTATTATCTCCGTAACCGTTCTACTTTGGACATAGGTGTTTTGGGTTATATCGGTATAGTATAACATAAGGAACACCCTCCCGAAGTCTGGTCCGTTCCTCCTGTTATACCCCGTATTTCTATAGGCAGCTCTACATATTTCGGGTGTTGACACCCATCACCAGCAGCTCGTACAACTGCAATTACAGCTTCTGTCACTGGTCAAATGCAATGAATAAAATACGCTGCTACTAATATATAATTTAAAATTCTAGACTGGTTGTACTGAATATTGCTAGCCTTAACGGATATGATATATAAAATAATGTTGAATAATTAACAGCAGTATTTTTAAAATATATACATAATTTTAGTTATGATAAAATTCTATCGGAAATTGCAATATGAAAAGTCAATTAATGCTATTGTGTGCATATCTGATTTAGATATTAAAATACTTCGGAAATGACACCATTGAGATCAAATAAAAATAGTCTTTACATACCCGGGTCTACTACCATTCGATCTCGTTTTTGAGTTGGAACTGATTCATGTGTATTGTATTGATCTGTTATGGAATAGTTGTGACGCAAGACCGGTGTCGATGGCTAGTTGGAATAGGGGATTTTGTTCTCCCCTGCTTTGATCTGTGATGAGACTACCATTATGATGAAATGTCTGTATGGAGTAGAGTATCAGCATTGAGGTCTTGTGTATTGGTTTAAGTAAATTCATAGTGTCCGTAATGGTTCCTTGTTCATGACATGTTGCATGTCTTGCAAGTACGTTTATATACCCCGCTTCTATTGTAGTCAGGTATTTTTTCTGAGTTTTTGAGTTTGACACTTTGCTGTATTGTATTTGTGTTTTTGAAAGCGATGTTTATGTTTACATGTTTACAGAGATTGGTAAGCTTTTTGACTTTTGGGCTCTGATGTGTAAATGTTGCCCATTTTTTGTTTTCATCGTTTGTTGTTCTTATGTGAGTTTTGTGCTGTATTTGTGTTATTAGCCTTGCTATGTGTGTAGTCGGGAAGTTATTGTTCTGCGCTATGGTTTGTATTGTTTCCCATTCTGTCTGTCGCCTTTCTTATGTTAGCGGGAGTTGCATCTTTATGTTGATATGATAGCGGTAGGCTGCGGTTTTTTGTTCGGTCGGGTGGTTGGATAAGAAGTTGATAATGGTGTCTCTCGTTGTCGGTTTCTGATAAATATCTGTTTCCAGTTTGGACTGGTTTTTTATATAGTTGTGAATTGTCTCAGGAGTTATGTGTTTGAGCTTTGTATTAGCAGTATGTCATCTACGTATCTAGTGTAGAATGCTATGTTCTTCGTATCAAATAACTGTTTCATAAATGTGCTTTCCATATGTTGTAAGAATATCTCTGCGATAGTGCTAGAGATGGGGGAAGCCACTGAGACTCCTGTTTCTGGTTGGTATATGTGATTCTTGAATGGGGAAGTAATTTGTTGGAGAATGACATCCAGTAGCGTTATTATCTGCTTACTGGTTCGTGTGTCATTATGGTTTAGGAGTAATGATTTGGTAATCCTGAGTATTTCTTTTGTCGGAAAATTGACGTATAGATCCCTGTTGTCATATGTTACCATTCTATAATTGCCATATTCCATAATCCATCCAAACCTCCAATTCAATCTCACATACGAAAACAATAACAATATAAACTTCCTGGAATTCTAGTCCGGTCGCTGAATGCGATTTTCTACTCTTTCTCATCGCGCCCATGCGTGCTATATTCCCCATCAATCTCGCCCTAAAACGAACCCACAAACAAGTCTTAAAGCTAAAATAAACAAAAATGTTGTTAATATTCCTGCGAGCTGCCTTTCCTCCGATCATATTTCATAAGAAATAATTTGAGGAGGGTAAAAGAGACATGGAAGAGAAAGTAAAAAAAAGTACACAAAGCGTACAAAAATATTTACATACGGAGGCATTTTTATTGCTCATTTTTCGTAGTCAAGATGTAAAAAGAACTTGATTAACAATTCAAAACGATAGTAGTTCCAAATTATTGCCTTGGACGTCCAATGCGTGACTGCAGCAGGGAAGTCAGTAGCCAAACAAGTATATAATTTCACCAATTCCAAATAAAACAAGCATGTATACTCTGTTATATGCTACTTTCTGGATATGATATTTCGTAATCTGAAGAGGAGAGTGACGAAGGCAGGCAACTTCAGCGTGTCGTGTGATCCGGTACAGCACTCTGTGTCTCGTCACGAAATAGGAATTGTATTTGTTTATGATTGGCTACCAGATTCCTGCCTCTTAAAGCAAAAGTTTGCAGTGGTTCTAGCTGCTTCGTAATTGTGCGGAACAACGCACATTCAACGTTTATTGCATAACGTTACCAAATGAGCCGGGTTGTCACTAAATCCGGTAAGCTGCTTGCAGAAATGAGCCAAATTATTTACCACGGATTGCATAGGAATAATTTGTGCATGTGTGACAGATGTGAAAGTGGCTGACTGCTGGGTTTAGTGTGTGAGTGTTGATTTGGGGTTATACTTCCAGATAGTGTGTGATTTTAGTGAGTTGACTAAGTTGTGGAATGAAACTATGTTACTTTCTAAAGCAGAAAGTTGTATATAATCTTGAATAACCTTTCCAATGATTGAAGTTTAACGTAAACGAACTGGTGGCACTGTATCGCAGAACTGCGCACAAGAATCGATGGCACAACAGGGGCAATTCGATTTGAACTTGGCGTAGAAACATACCTTCGAACCCCCCCCCCCCCCCCCCCCATATTTTGATACTTATCCAATACCTGTGGATGAGTTCCATCATATTTTTATTGTAGAGGTTGTAGTTACCAATCAAGCGATTTTTCTCTGCCAATACAATGCAGTTGTGGGCCCAGCGGGGTGGCTCGGATGAGATGGGCAATGCGCGTGGGTCATCACTGTGGTATCATTGTTTGGTCAACACTGACAGACACATAGATATTTTGATTAATGATATGTGCGATAAGTCCATCTATTAACAATGCACTGCCTGATTCACAGGAATGCGTGTGTGCTTCGGAGGAAAATCAATCCAGGGTGGGGAATTTTAGATTGATTGATTTGTGTTTATCGACGCAATGGTTTTGTTCCAAACAGTGGTGAAAGATGAGATAATGACTCTGGTTTGGCAAGGATGTTGGCATATTTACTTAGAGTGAAATGTAGTGAATGTCAAGTGTTTGTTTATTTATTTAAAGACGTCTTGAAAAATGCATTGTTTATATTGTCAGGCATGAGAAATGACGTGATAATTACTGGCTGGGGTGGTTGTGGAAAGGGCTGATCGTGTCCATTTTGAACAGCTTCAAGCTCGAGGATTATCTAAATCGTACTGAAAAATCTCACTTCCCACGTCATGGGGAGTACTGAGTGTGTTACAGAGAGCAACATGTTTAAGACGATCAGCCTTTTTTCAGCTGTTTGCTGCGAGGTTTCAGGCTGTCAAAGCGGTGTTGCTGATATTTACGTTTGACAGGGCATGAAGCTTTGCCATTGGACGATTAGTTTCCTACGTTTCGAAGCTTCATAGTGTCTTCGTCTTCAGGGTCAAATTGCTTGGGGCTGAATATACAGTCGCTGCGATTCTTCAAAACTGGTGGATGTAGTACACAAACGACACAGTGTTACACCCAAGAAGACTCAAATAATCGCTGTTTATTATGAGAAATATTTGAGGTATGAAATTTTCAAAGCACTGTGGTAACGTGTCCGCCACCAGGCTAAACATTCACAAATTCTACGTTCTTCCCACACAGTGTGTTTATTTGCTTGATATGGATATCAGAGCAAACGGCGATTATTTCCCCATAGAGTATTAGCTGATTGGTTTCTATAAATGAGACACACTGTGTTTACTGCACTGTAGAGCTAAGTTTTTAAAATAGTTCAGGTTAGTCTTAGTGCTTAATGGGTTGAAACACTGGTCAGAATACAGTTTCCGAAAGTTAAGCAGGTGGCACTTGTAACCACTGTGCTTTAAAGGAGTTACTCTAAGATGCCAGTTCTTGCACAGTACTGTGCAAATTGGTTCAAACTTTAACGCTTGTATTCGAGAGGTGGCCGGTTTGAATCCCGGCCGGCATATCGAAAATGCTGCGGTGTTTTCTGGTTTTACCTCTCCCCCCAAGGAAATTCTTGAATATTACATCAGTTACTTCACAACCGCTTATGTCCTGGTCTGCCACAGTTTATTATTCACCGTCATCCAGTTATTAGGTGCGTTCGCAAAATTGCGAAAAGCGAATATTAACTTCGTCATGTCTGTCCGTCTGTCCGCATGTAACAACTCCGCTCTCTCTGGAAAAACCTTTATGGAATTTGTAATTGAAAATTTTTCGAAAACCTGTCTTGAAATTTCGAGTTTCATTAACATCGGACAAGCATAAAGGGTAATTTGCATAAAACAAATACATATCTTTGATCTTATCGTGTTTATTTCTTCTTAGAATGCATAGTGTTTCAGACAAGTTATAGAGAAAAGTAAAACACATAACTTGTTTTCAAATTTGTCCCGAAATTCGTGCTGTTTATGAGATAATGTGGAAAAATATTGTAGAGCCGGGCAGACCGCAGATGATAATATGGCGCATGCGCATTGCATGCTGGATTCTTAAGGCTACAAACACACAAAATTCGTAACACTTATCGCCTTTCCACTGCAACCGTGGTTGAACGAAAGCGCCCTAAAACCAAAAATATCTGGTGTCCATTTTGAAGAAGCTGATAGTTCCTTAGCAAATTACGATATTCCCTACGTTTTTGGAAGCATGAAGGTGCACAAGTTCCCGCCACTTTTCTCGGTCCTGAGCCCAATGCATCCAGTCCGCGCACTCATATCTTATTTATTTATATTCTATTTTAAAGTTCTCGATTTCTAACTTCCGCTTGTTCTGAATGTTGTTTCATTTCTTTTGGGTGATTTCCCAGTGTCTGAATTTTGTGTCGACGTTTCGGAACACTGTCTTCCATATTCATAGGTGGTCTACCCCAAGCAGGTTTCATCTCCAAAATTCTGTATGCATTCCTGTAACCTAAAGCAACTAAACAAATAATTTCATTGACTTCAGTAGCCACATAGTTAATATAGAGAGTAGTAGTGGCGACTTTAATTATGTGTGTAACTAGAGCTTCTCGTCTTCTACGAGGGAGTGCTGATAAGTCATTAGCCCGACCATGATGGAAACAAGCTACAGCGACTAAACTCGGAATTTATTCAACACAACTCCCCACGAAGCTCAATGCACTTCTTAGTCCGTTGCTCTAACTTTTGCAAGCCACTCTAAAAAATTCAGAAATTTGTCCGTTCAACTAGTTCTCCGCGGCAGCAATTACCTCCGCGTCGGACGAAAAATGGCGATCTTTCAATTGTTTTTTCAGTCCAGGGAACAAGTGGTAGTCCGACGGGGTCAGATCCGGAGAATAGGGTGGGTGATCAAGACATAGGTCAGTTTCTTCTGGGTTCCAAGTGCCCGGTGAGACGGGGCATTGTAGTGCAAGAACAGGACCAACTTGGTGAACTTCCCGCGGTCGTTTTCCTTCAAAATGTCCTTAAATTGCACCAGCAGAGGTGAGTAATACTCCGCGTTGATAGTTTGGTCCTTTGAAAGATAAACAATGAGGAGGATGCCATCTTGATCCCAAAAAATCGAGACGAGAACTTTTCCGGCGGATTTTTGGACTCGGAATTGTTTGTGACGGGGCGGGGCGAGCCGCTATGCCGCCACTCCAATGATTGCTACTTTGTCTCCGGGTCATAGTGATATAATCAGATTTAGTCCATGGTCACCAGTCACGACAGGAAATCATTTGGATCCGTCGGAAAAACCCAAATTTGCTCAGACAACTGGCACCGTTGATGTTTTAGATCCGCGTTCAGGCATTTCGGGACCCACTTCGCGGAGAGCTTCCGCATGTCCAAATCTTTATGACAGCTCACGTCTCCATGTTGTTGAAATCGCACACGTCGTCTGACATGCTTCCTTTCAGCCTCTGTAACAAGAAAAGACCTGAATTTCGGTACATGAACAGACCCCTCTGTCCAACGACACTATCGAATCAGTCCTACGACATCGGGAAGTAGGTCGGGCTAAGGACTTATCAGCACCCCGTCTTATATGCCTTCATGGAGTGAACATTGAATATATACCTTAGCCTTCGCCAAATGGAGCGGTGTGTAGTTAATGTGCACCCCAACACCAAAGGACAATGGGATGTATGACCTTTGAACAGTTTGTAGGATGTGGACCTTCAAACTGACAACAGAAGGTAATGAATCCAAAACGTTTTACGTTGGTTGGGTTGTATAATTAGCAACAGAACTGGTCCTGTAACAATGCTATAATGATGTGCCGTCGGGAGGACTCTGAAGTACAAGAATTTTATGAATTGGCAAATAATATTAATTTTGAGGGGCGTCTTATAGAAGTTTCATAATTGTGTTTTTATGTACTTATGAATTGAAATAACCATATTTATTCTGTGACATGTTCATGCTACAGTTCACGTCGCTCTTTTATTGTCGCCCGTGATTTATATGATCCTTGTGACTGAATCGTTTGGCATGTGGATAAAACTATCACATTATGGGCACTTTGGAAGTTGCGTAACTCAGTAAACCAATATTGGCGTAACGTAATTGTAGACTGACAAATTTGATGAAAATCAAATCAAGCACAGTGGTGTCCACATTTTTATAAACTTCGGGCCTAATCAAGATGTTACGTGGCTGAGTGAGCCATCTGTTTACATGGCGTCGACTACACTTCTCTGTTGCAGTCGCCGTTGCTACAGATATCACAGCGCACTTGCATCTGTCCGTGTACAGCTGAAGTCGCGCCTTCCTTTACACCGCTGCATTGGGTCATCAAGGAATCATTTTTCTTCATGTCTCTTCTTCACACAATTTTGTTGCTCTGCTTGCTGGAGATTCTTTTACCTTTGTTGGAATTTATTACTTCTATTATGAAGACGCACAATTTATGTACGCTCACTTAAAATATCACTGTTTTTATACCGTCCTTATGTGTCTTCGTGTCTTGAAGAACAAATTGCTCTATTTTTCTGTACCGCCTTTTTCGCCTTTAAACTGTTGTTTATTCTGATGCGTTTTAATTTAACCTTTAAGACATAAACAATAGGTTTGTTATTGTTGTAGAGATGAAATCGAGGGCGATATGATGCACGTAATGTGTATTACGCATCAGCATATCAGGAAGAAATACATTTCCAATTGTAGTTTAACGACGTCAGTGATTCAGACCATTTAGCTTCAAACGGTGCCACAATGGAAAGAATATTCCCGGTTCATGTCTTGAAGGCGTGTAGGGGAACAGAGGTATAGCTCCACCCATGCTTAACCTGGGCGCTGGTTCAAGTCAATTGATCAACATGAGGCCCCAACCACTTTAATTCAGGCAAGGGACATAGACGCCCATTGATTGGGAGGATGGGTGTACCCCAGAGAACGTTTTAGAGGAGATAAAAATTTATTACTTCGCCTGAATTTTTTACATGGCGATATTTGGACTATTTTATTTGAACACTTTTTTCTCCAAGGTCACTTAGGACAACTAACTGAGAAGTCTTCCACATCTCTTCCTTATTAACATCTCATGAACGTTTAGGTGCGAGTCCCATGCATCTGGTATCCTGAGGAGTCAGGCAGTTTCGCTCAACACACACTCAACACGACACACGTCTGGGAAGGTAGAGCATTTCATCGTACAAATAACAATTTATGACCTAGTGGAACCGCTAGCAAGCTATATTTCCATTGCCACTTCCACAACACTCTCGCCCTTCAAGACTAACCAGCTCGTACGGCACCATGCCCTGATCCTCAGCACCGTACGCTAGGAATGTTTGTAGCCGTACAACGTTTCACCACATCGCCAACCAGCAGTAGTCCCCGGTACACATGTAACGGTTGCGGGGTATTTAGACAACTCCCATGAGAATCTTCAACTCTGATGGGCGTATTCTATAACTTCCCCCTCCGTGTGCAGTCAAGGTTCGGAAGCAGGCAATTTATGTCCATGGTTTCGTTGTGTTTACTGACGTACGCAGCGTCTATTACAGTAAAATAGTTCCCGACACTCGCTGTCTCTCTCGCCGTGCGATACATCTTCCATCTGGTCCGTTGCAAGAAGTCCAGGAAGTGTTCTAGCGTTAAGTCCCGGTTCTGTAGGGCTAGGAAGATAATCAGCTGCGCCAGCAGCCATAACACTACATGGCGCCGCGTCGATGGCCACAATTTGAACTGAGGATGCTTTAGCCATTCATCCGGTATACAATCAGGGAGCGTTCGGAGCATATGGGCTATCCCCTTTTTCGTCCATTCCCATATACTGCGTCCCTCCCCACAGGCAGTGAGGCGTTGCCTGATCGCGTCTACGTCGTCGCATTTTCTGCAGATATCGGTGGGTGTCCTATTTATCCTGTGTAGATGTTCGTTCGTTGGAAGTATACAATGAACTACTCTGTACCAGGCCACGCGTGTTGTCTCCGACACCAGCTGTACGCTCTGGTTCGTACATTAATAAGGTGAACAAATCTGTTCCAAATATATATATGTATATATAATAACTGGTCAAAGCAAACTAATTTGTATTATTAAATTCAAAAAATATAATCTTATACACAGCTGATTAATGTTTCTTGCAAGTAGTTTATACTGTTAACAAACTGTAGTAAACCCTTATGGTTGCACTTTCGTTGAAAACTGAAATTACACTGTAACTTTTAAGTAGTATTAATATTACCCTTTGGTAATACAATTGTTGTAATTGCACTTTGCAACAACTGTAGTGGGTTATGATGCACAACGCACTAGCTACACTGTTATCTGTATGTGTCGAAGTGACTTGAAGTTGTACACAACTTGCTAGTACTGACACTGATAATTTAACCACAATATTCTATGATCGTTGCACTGCAAATGTACCCGATGTACGTTTCATTAGTACGGTTCCCCCTTGAAACAGGCACTTATTATCGGATGGCCTCTCCCCTGTGGAGAAACTATGCCTTGACACTTCTGACGAGCGTGGAGCAGACAATGCTTGTGAAGCGATGCTAAGCTAGTTGCCCACCAGTCCTGGCTTGAACAACGGCAAAGAACCAGTTTTAACTGGACAAGCCTTGTCACATGAGCAGAAATGTTCTAGAAGGTCTCCTGATGATTACATCATCTGCCTACGCCTTGAGAATTTTGCACAAGCACTAGGAAACTGCATTAGTATGATGCAACCCTACGTAACAAGTGCGAAATTGAAATTCTGAACAAATTAACACAAAATTCTTTCCCTAGCGTGAACACCGGCGCTTCCCTCAAGTTCTTCCATACAATTTCCCATTCAGCGTGTGACCACCGCCGTGCGACACGCATCTCCGAAATTCCAGATCCCGCCCTCACGATGGTAAGCATCGTGGTGTACAGACGCCTCGTACATGCCTGTAGATATTCTGCAAGTCCTTGATGGGGCACGTATGCTGATTCCGTGTCAAAACTTCGCAAATGCTCCAGTTCCACCGGTGTACGCTCCTTGAAGTGTGGGTTTTTGCTCTGGGTTTGTATGTTCCATTTCCATACCCAATCCGCAGTTAGTGCTCCCGTCCTCATTCCTTGCGTCCTCATCCGATACAGAAAGAGTACGAGGCACTTCGCTGCGAAATTTAGGAGTCCCATCCTCTTTTCTCTTTTGGAGGACGGGTAGAGGGACTCTGAAGATGTCAACTTTCCGTATGTTCCAAGAGATTATCTTATTCAGTTGCCTCACACTGTCATCAGGCGATGGAAATATCTGGGCCGTGTATCAAGCCTTCGCTAACAGATAGTCATGAATGTATTTTCTTCTGTTGTTTAGACCCAGGTCTCTAAAATACGCGTCCTGTGCCTGTGTATGGACAGCTCTTCTCCAGTCATCCCATTTTGCTCCCCGTTGTCCAGCAGAACGCCTTGCTGTTGTGTACTATATAGCCGTAATATTTTTGCCTTAACCTTCCTCAGGACCACAGCTTTTTTAACATGCTGGAGCGGGTCGTTTAGTACTTGGTATATGACGTCATAGTAGTAGTTTTCCATTTCCATGCGATCGCGTGTGCGTTCATTCCTTTCACGTTGGAACATGTGCCGTATCATTCGTTTGGCTTATCAATCCCACCATAAGACTCTGTCTTGGTAATATCTTATTTGTTTCTGCCACGTTTCCCACAATTTCTTCAGGTTGCTTTGGAAGGAAGACTCGTCAATAAATGATAAGCTCATTTTCCAGTAACCTTTTTCACGCGGAGTTCGTGATGAGTCAATGGTCACTCTTAGTATTACCGCGAGGTGGTCTAAAGGCGGCTGCTACAGTCTCCGCGCCTTGTTTTTGATCCTTTAGGTCGTTGAATATATAAATCCTGTCTAATCTGGACGGTCCAGCGGATGTGTAGTGTGTGTATATCTTCCGCGATGGAGACGGATGCCAAACATCATGAAGACCGAATCCCAGTTTTAGTCGTTCTAATGCTTTGCTGCGGTTTCGCTGTCTAGTGCAATCTTCCTTTGAAATCGCGCAGTTAATGTCGCCGGCCAGTATCAGTTCCGTCGGGTTTGAAATAATAGGTGCGTTATGTCTTTATTGTAGAAGGATTCCCGTTCTGCCGTCCTCTCCGCGCCTGAAGGCGCATATATGTTTTTATTTTTATACTGTTGTACGTAGCCGAGATTTCCCTTCCAGAGGGCTGGCGTTATATAGTCGAGAGTGTAAGGCCTTCCTTGGCTAGAATCGCCATTCCGGTCCTCTCCGTCCCTTCGTTCACACATTCTGTGTAACTAAGTATAGCACTGAAGTTCTCATGAGTCACCTCTTGTAGCAAAGGGATGTCGATATCGTGTGTCTGTAGAAAACCCTCAAGCATTCCCGTCCTTGTAGTGGATGAAATCCCATTTATGTTGAACGTTACTATTCTCTACGTATAGAGTTTTGGAGGGAGGGGTAACTCCGAGACCTTTAGTTTACATTCTCTGCGGTGTTTTCAGTCACGTCTTTCTCCGCGTCTTTGCGTGGTACTGCTGTTAACCTTTCCGTTATTAGCTTTTACGTACGCTTTGTGCCAACAGGAGTGCGATCCGATGAAGTTCTCTCAAGGCGGGGCTGGTCGTCGGAATCCATATTTGCCCTCCATCATCCTTCTTACGTGTATTTTGAGCCTCGTTTCTGCCCGTCGTCGTTGTTGCCAATTTCGGCATCTCGTGCTTTAAGGGGCTGGCTGGCCCAGTCCCGCGCCATGTTGTCTTCCTCCATGTCTTCTATATTGTCCGATGGATCTTCTGTTCCGGTGCCCATACTCGCCTCGATGTCGTATCCTATCCCTCTTTTGAGTTCCTGCAGGTTTCGAGAAAGTCTCCAGTGCGGTGGGTGTTTTTGGTTCTGCTTGATATGCTGATTGTCCCCTTCATGAGGTAAGTTGAGTCCTCTGCATTGTTGGCTTCGTAGGTTTCACCCTGTACGTCAGACGTATCTTTTTTCTTCCCGTCAGGGCGTTTCACTCTATGTCCTTGCGACAATATGTTTGCAAAGGCGTTTGTAATGGTCTCTGAGTGCGGACGGCCTGTCGATTTGCTGAGGGGGCAGTCTTGGTGTTGGTGCCCCGGTTCGTTACACCTATAACAGGTTACACGTTGTCCCTCGTACAATATTTGTACTCTGTTGCCCCTTATTAGTATAGTGACGGCATATGCTTTTTTAGACTTGTCTCTATCACTTGTATGCCATTCGAGACAGACCTTGGACCATGTTTCTCCTATTACCCTCTTCATGGCGCCATATTTTGGGGAATACGTCTCGTAGAGTCCTGTTTTGCACGTCCGGCGGGAGGTTCGCTATCCTTACACATCTCACCCCATTCCCGCTATCTCTATTTGTACGAACGATAACTCACCGTTGTCATGGTGGTACCCCAGTTTATTCTGTAGTTTTTGTGGTAGGGCCTGCATCGGTTCATTGATATTGAATTTTGTTTAGACTCTGCGCCGCCGCTCATCGACTTGTATCATGCTGACGTCCTCCTCTTGAAGTCTAAAGTAGGCGTAAAACCTTTCATGTATTTGGAAAACCGAAATCCGCTAGGTCTTTCGGTCGAACACCAGACAATCGTATGTTGTAGAGTGGAAACGGAATCTGGTGGCACACGGCGACGCACTGGAGGAGAAGTGAAGGAGAAAGAGGCGAATGGAGTGGGTAGCCAAGCAGTCTTCAGCTTGACTCGGAACAGTCCATCCAGTGTTACTACAATCATTCTCCCCCGACCCGCACTCCAAGAAAGCCAGTACTCGACTGAACTGACACCCCCGCCGATAAAAATGGACTCGTCCGTTTCGCTGGAAGACCGAATCTGGTTTCTGCGCGTGTGCCATCACTTCCCGTTTCCACTCTATGTCGTTCGATGACATGTCCTAGCATCTAGCACGGGGATACCCACTTCAACTGTGTTGGTATACACCAGCTACACACAATCACCACTCCAGTTCTAAGTCAGCTCTATCGTCGCTTCCGACCGCTCCTCACCACGACTCAACGCGGTCTATTGGAACCGTGGATTGTCCAGTCTGTAGCCTAGTCCCTGTACCGACTGTGCACTATCGCCACTCTTCCTACACTGACGGTAAATGTTAATTTGAAAAGGAAGTGGAATGATACCGTTGGCTGTTTGGCGTTTAATGACAGGACCGAGAAAAGTAAAACATTCATAGACCACGTTTCTTCTTCTGAGCCCCGTATATTTGTGCGGTCCCCATTTATTTCGAACACACTGCACGGTACGTAACATATTTGCATCAGATTGCGATCGGTTTCTAACATTCAGTCATGATGGACATCAACACACAACCTCAAACTCTCTGTACTGTTACTCAGTTTTTCTCGCTCAATCATTTTCTTTCTTGTATAATTAAACTTTCAAGTGAAAATACTGAAGTTTGTTTAGTCTGTACACTTCTTCCTCTTATTCTTTTATTATTTTTTTTTCTTTCTTCGATGGCAGTTCAGCCTATGGCGGTCCTGAGCCTCCATAAAGGACTTCTTCCAGTCAGCTGTCTTTGACCTGTCTTTCCAGATTTTAATTTTGCATTTAATAATGTCTGTTCAGTCGGCACAAGGCAATCTGTGTTTTATCATATTTATTTTATTATTACAACACGTTCACATCTTTGTTGTTTTTCCTCCGGCAATGTGTGTTTCAAAATCGAAGTCTTACATTATATTTATTGCCGAATTATTGTTGATAACTTTTTGTTTTTCTTCTTCTGTTTCGTGTACCGCTGATATTCAAGACAATTGAACTTCGTTATAAAAATATTTCTTACTGTATTGTGCCGTACATTTTTCTTTGTTTAACCCTAAACACCGTGAGTTTCGTGTTGAGCATTATGAAAACGAAACTGTCTGCTCAGAATGTCTTAGGCAACAATGCAGCTTTGTCTTTACAAGGCAAACACGAAGTTGGTGTGCTGATCTTAATTCTTGTGCCCCTCTCATCCTTGCCAGTTAGTTTTACTAGTGTCATGTTATCCATTATCCATTGCTGGGGTCACATGTGAAGTTCATGAAAGTTTATTTCAGATAATTGCCTATACTACATGAGTGCACAAATCCCGTGCTACACGTCGCCGTGGCAACTGAATTTTAGACCATGGTGCCTAATATTTTGGGGTCCTTGATGTGGACGTTTGTTCATGTCGCCCTTCAGAGGCGTGTAATTTTGTGAGGGCTCCTAATTGTTTAAAACTTTGTGCACCCCTGTTCTACGCCCATCCTAAAGCGATTTATTGATGTTCTGTTAATGAATCCGGCTGCAATAAAAATGTGCCAGATTTGTATTCGGTAGGGGGTGGGGGACCGGGTTCCTATCTCGCCCGTGATCGAGTACCCTGAGCATTCCTTGGCTTTCCTCTGTGTCTCCATGAAATTAATATTTTGATTACTTCACGATAAAGTCGTTCCAATCCCTGCTCAATTCAGCACTCTCCAGGCTCTGCATCCCCAAAGCTGTCGGCTTCTATCTGCATGAAGCCTTTAAACGACAAGGTAGATATTTAAATTTTAGTGCATGGTTAATGAAAAATGTATTATTTAAGCGAGAGAAGATAAAATTATGAAATAAACGGCATGTGAAGGTTAAAAGAGATTATGTACAATGTCTCAATGAAGTGAATTTCCTTGTTGTCTAAAGAAATAAAATAAATCCCTAGGAATGTTTTTTACATTCCTGCACATAGGCGAACTTAGTTCATTAAGATTAAGCCTTTGTTTCCGAAACCTTGTGTCCGTGAATGCGCGATACAAGAATGAGAAATTGCGCTTGGGGGAAGGTGGCGTTTGATAGATGTATCTATTTTGTGCGTGTCTAGACGGAATTTTGATGGCAGTGAGTGTGGAACCGAAGAATTGTCGACAGGCCTACTTCGATTCCAGACTTTTCAGGTGGGTAGACAAACAAAACAAGTCCATGTGTGTTCAGGGGTTCCACGTGGGGTTCAGGTTGTCACTTCGTCAATGGAAAGTGAAAGATTTCGACTCCCCCACAACGCGGTCCCGCAATTTGTTCCACAATATAACTGATTGCTGAAACCAACCAACCGGGTCTGCGTGACACGGATCAGTGACAACGCATGCATTATCACGTGACAATCACGCGTGTTGTTTTTAACAAACCACAACCATGCAGTACCCATCAGTTAGCTGTGCGCAATAATGGAATAACGGATCAAGCTTTACCCGTTCACGGATTCGGTTCTTGAAACACGAGGTTTTACAGCTGACAGGGTCGTAAATAAACCACACAGAAGAAAGACAGAAACGAACGTCGAAGGCCGGTACGTTCGAGCCACGTCACCTTCTGCTTGCTGGGCACTGTACAGTGCGCACAAAGATGATGGCATTTACCTCGCACATCAACGACAGTAACGAAGAGACACACAACTCAACTCACGTTTTGTAAGACACTCAATATTTCGATATCTGTAAGAAGCAGCCGTCTGACGGCCACGGAATACGAATGAATGTGTGAAAGTGCTCCTCCACATGGAGATACATCCAGAGTTCACTGACTCAAAACGTCATGGGTTCTGGTCTCGTGAGAACATAGCCAGCGCTTCTCCCGGCATATTCTGTGTACGCATTCCGGAAACTAAAACTGTGAAGCTGATAGGAATCGATGACATAGATTCTAGTTATTTCACCGGAAATTTTTTTACAATAATGTTTGTATTCGGAAGGCGTCGGTTTCGAATTTCATATTTCATCCTTTAAGGACCCTTGGGAGTAGCGACTACTATATAGAATGGACCTGACCATCATAAATTACATTACATTTAATCTGCCTCCTGTCGCATCCGTGTTCGATATACATTCAGGGTGACAAAAAAATGCATATTTTCGTCCAAGAAGCCAGCTCATAGTACAGCGGTGAGCAAACACCGACCCAACAAAATTTTCAAACTGATAGCTTAGTACTTTTGCAATAAAACGTTATAAAGTTTAAGTTTACTCTCTTGCGACCTGATCCCTTCCCCGTTAGGACCAGCTTCTCCTCTTCCCTCCGTGTATCCCTTATAGCGTCATCCCTTTTAGGAACAGCTCCTCCTTTTCCCTCTGTCTATCCCTGTTGGCGCCTCCCCTTTTAGAACCAGCTTCTCCTCTTCCCTCCATATATCCCTCTTAGCTCCATCCCTTTTAGGACCAGCATCTCCTCTTCCTTTCTAATATTCCTGTTAACGCCTTCCCTTTTAGAACCAGCGTCTCTTATTCGACCCTTATTTCCCTTAGCACATATTCTGCATCTATGACACCCGCCTAGCTTCTTATACCCTAAAGGTTTAGGTAGCATATTTCCTCTAATCGTTGGTCAATCTCTGCTAGGATAAACGGTCTCACAACCCAGAAGCCAGCTTTCTTTTTTGTCTCTGCCGCGAAAACTTAAAATACTACAAAATATGTACTACAGATTTATTTTCTATGTTATAAGTAAAGAAGGTTGAAATATTGTTAATGCATGTATCACTTTTGACTTCACGTTGTTGAGATTAACACTCTCCCTTAACTCACATGAATCATGTACCCTTAATATATCCTATGTAGAGCATGGAGACATTAATTTACCATTTGAAATTTTGCACCAAGAAAGAGGGACGGGGTTGCTCAGTTGGTGTAGTGAATATAGTACGGTGCTGGATGACCGGGGAACTTTGTTTGATTCGTGGCAGGAGCAAAGGGCTTTTCCCGTTTACAGAACATACAGACCGCCTTTGGGGTCCACCCAGCCTCTTACTCATTGGGTGTCGGGGCTTCTTTCCCTGCGGTAAAACAGCCGAAGCTTGAACCTGCCTAATCAAGTTCATTTCTCTCACATGTCTTTATGGTGCTCATAGGGACAACTGTGCTTATGTCTTTACCATCGATAAATATGTTTTGATCTTTCAGCCTGTTTATGGAATCTGTCGGGATGGCTAACAGCCAAAACAAGTGTCTACCTCTGCCACAGAAGAGAATATGTTGTTCCGGAGATCAAAGAATATGGTCTCGTGACAACGTGGCAATGGACTGCGCGATTTATAAAATATTTGGAAGCCTCATGTTCGAAGTTTCGCCCTGCCGTTAGTGTCAAGACTCCGGTCTTTTGGGATGTAACGTCTCGTAGTTTGGCAGATGGTCGCCGGCGTTTCGGACTAAACCGCTGAACCATAAATCACACCGAAGATGGAAGCAGTGTGTCATGTGCTACTTTTGTTCATTAACTCACCAGGTCCATCTCCATCCTGATTCGTATCGACCGAATCGTCGGTATCCGCTAAGAGCATACGATATAACAACCCAGAAGAGGATACGGTTAGCACAAACCGCTGTGAAAAGCTCACATTTTTAATCTTATTTTTGTTTACTAATAATGTCTTAAGCGTAATGATCGATGTAAGGACCCTATAATACAGGGGGCGGGAACAGCCATAGTGTGAAAATAAAACATTATGTAGTGGAATAGGCCGTAGTAGATTATACCAGGTTGGCTGTATTAGTTCCTTGCCCGCGATGTCTGTGGGTTTTCAATCCGCTCTGGGCTTTTCTGCGATGTTACCGTTTCTATCCAATTAGCCATGAGAGAGAGCAAATCAGACATTGGTCAATCTGAAATGTCCATCAATTGATGGCCTCGGCAACCTTCTAATGTTGTATACTAACAGTGCGTTGGATGAAACTTACTGGACTATGCGTTGTTAGAAACTTTACATTGCAGTAATATATACAGGGTGTGCAATTTAAGAGTAATGCCGCGTCCGTTATCTGTTACAGCAACCACAGCACCTGCTGCTTTGCTACGAGAGCCTCAGAACGCCAGAGCAAAGTTAAATCAAATGCCAAGTGTCCTTGATTATTTTAATGAATCATTGAAGCCTACGGCGTGTTCGAGCAGAACCAGGCCACGTGCCTCCTCTTTCTTTCAGTAAGGGTGGCAAGGAACACTTTAAAGGAGTTTACATGTATTTTTCTGAAAGATTCTTTCCATTCTTAGGCCCCCTTTCGCAAAATTGCCAAAAGCAACTATTAGTATCGTCATGTTCTTCCGTCGATCAGTCCGCATGGAAAAACTCGGCTCCCACTCGCGGATTTCGCGAAACTTGATACTTGAGAATTTTACGAAAACCTGTCGAGAAAGTTCAAATTTGATTAGAATATGACAAGAATAACAGGTACTTTACGCGAAGACATGTGTGCACTTATGGTAATATCTGGCTGAATTCTTCTTAGCATGAGAAATTTTTTCTGACAAAAGTTGTAGAGAAAATGAAGCACACATTTTATGTTTAATGTATTTTTTCCCCCCCGAAAATCGTTCCATTTATGAAATAATTTGTTAAAATATGGTAGATACAGACAGGCCAAATGTGGCAACGTAATGCAGCGCAGTTCCGATTTGCATGCCGGTAACTAAGGCAAGAATGCGCACTCACACATGATATTTAATGCATACTGCTTTTTCACTGCACCAATGATTACGCGAACCCGCCTCAATGTTACATGATCCGTACGTACACTGCATTGTGTGGCGTTATTTCTTGCTTCTGGCACGGTGTGAGAACTTTGCTCTTCTGTGATGCTACGCAGCGTAAAATGGTTGTCAGCTACCGATGTTTCGGAACAACCTACTGGTCCCCCATTTTGGATTTCTTGACGCTTGAAGATGAGAACGATAGTTTTTCCCAAACGTCAATAACTAACAATAAATAACAGAATCAGTCTATACACCACCTAACCCCTTTAATATTCCAGGTACATATTTAAATCGTGTTACCTTTTCCACATCTATGTCGTCGTTTAAAGAAAATCTGTCCGGCTTCTTTCCGTGAGACTAGCCAGTGGTTAATATTTCCCCTGAATGGTTTACGGGCCCAGAGCAGGGTAAGTCCAGCGGTAGGATTGCTACCCTCAGCCTCTGGAACGGCATGTTTGGGGATGGCATTTCCTCCATTCCTGGTTAAACAGTTATACCGCTGTGACTCGGTCGTCATTTCCTCGTTTATGAGAACAGGGTATACCACGAGAAGGTGAGGATGACTGTTGATAGAAACCCAAAATGGATTCCGAAAGGGACAGTCATGCACGGACCCAACATTTTGCCTTATATTATTAATTCAAAAAAGAAGGGCATTTAACTTGAGAATACACTTGATGTTTATAGATTGTGAGAAAGCATTGATAACATACAAAGACAGATTTTATTTAGCTTTTTGAAATCCAGACATATCCCAGACACATTGCTAAAGGCAATAGTTGATTTTTACACGCAAAACAAATTATTGATAAAATTTAACAACAAACTATCAAAACCGGTATAAATTTGTAAAGGAGAACGCCAAGGTTACCCTCTTTCACCTACACTGTTTAATATATATTTAGATGAAATAATAGCTAAATGGCAAAATCAAGACATAACCGGAATCAAACTGTCAAAAAACCAGCAACTGTCAAGGCTGTTATTTGCAGACGACCACGTTATAAGAGCAGACACAGAAGATAACCCACAGAAAGCTGCACATAAATTAAATCAAATAATAACAGAATATGGTTTAACTATATCTGCTCAGATAACAAAATCGATGGCATTTAATGTGCGAGATCCAGTGCGAACTACAATTTTAATGGATAACAAAACTACAGAACAAGTAAATTTGTTTAACTATTTAGGAAATATTACCTTATGAAGGAGAACTGGACATTGATAACAAATTAAATAACTTTTTAAAAATTACAGGCGTTTTAAATAATGTGTTTAGACCACCAAAACATCTTAGGTAAACAAAATAAAACTATACAATACACTAGCCCTTCTTGTTTTGTTATATGGCAGCGAAACTTGGACTGTTAAAGCAAGGGATGCCAGAAGATTAACAGCAGCAGAGATTAAATGCGTGACAAGAACAGCAGGATACACTTGGACAGATTACAAAACAAATGCACAAATTACTAAAGAGTTAAAAATAACATCAATTTTGGACAAATTAATGGAATACAAGAGAAACTGGATACAACATGTAAAGAGAATGCCTCGAAATAGATTACCCAGGGTAATGAAACGGTACTTCCCAACGGGCAGAAGAAATCATGGTAGACTTTTGAAGAGACTTCTGGATGCGTGAGATCGGAACGGGTCAACAAGTGGCCCAACTCTATGACATATATGATGATGACGATGATGTCTATACATGACACTCTATTAAGGTGGTCAAGAAAGCTTTACTGTAGTTCAAAAAATTTCAGTGTTACAACTAATAAATACATCCAAACGCTTTTTAATGCAGTAAGGCTTTCTGGATCACCTTGATAAAGTGTTGTGTATGGACTGATTATCTTATTTATTGTTACGTATGAATATTGAAACATAGGGACGACACACATTTAAAAATTCGGTAACTAACTAGAAATCTAGCTGTGTAACATACCAGAAGAGCGAAGATCTCATTGGTTGTCTTTTCGCGTATCTTGTGGTTGGTGGTGGCCTTTCCCAGGCGTGGGATATGCACAGCTTGTGTCATCCGTTGGGGAGACGAGGAATATATATATAAAATTTTACTTCGAACACCAGAAAGGCGGAGACCACATGGAATATAGAGTTGGGGATGAGAGGTTAATACTGAAGAAGCTGTTAATTTTCGAAAAGGGGTGAGGTGTGCATGCAGCTCAGGATGGGTATTAGCCTAATGCAAGCTCAGATTTTGAGTAAAATATGTCGATGTTATCAATTACACGTACCGCACTCCATAGGCCTTCCTGTCTGAATTATGTGTTAGCATTGCAATTGCCTAGTTTCGTTTTCGGGTTCTTGTATCGTTGTATAAGGGCTTCATTAGCACAGGTAATCTTTCTATTGAAAGTATGCAGTAACGGGAATGTGCCATATAAAGTTCCTCAGTGTTTCCTGTGACGTTGGTATTACATTTTTCAATGTTATTGGATTAATTTTAGGTTTAGAAACGTTGAAAATATTCTAATGATACGTTGGAACTTGTGAATTCCGGGAGACATTTTGGGGGTGTATGTGACACACTGGTAGTTGTCTGTTCCTGAATCGTCATGTGATAATGTATCATTGCACGTCATGAAATCCGGGAACCTTAACTTCCTGGAACCCTCTGGCCACTCCAAGCCTGTAACGGGACTGCTTTACCTTTACCTTTACTTAAAGCTGTATTACATTCTTAATTTGACAGCAGTTGTTACCGAACTGTCACACTTTTCGGATTTCCCATATTTAGTACCAATCTTTACTGCTAAACGTGAAATAAAAGAAAAATACACTTGAGCGCTATACGTAGATGCGTGCGCGTGTGTTTTAAATTTACCTTCCTCCAGAAAACTGCAATAGGCCAGAACACTTTCTTCCCAATTTCTTATCACTTTCCCCCACATGATGTCTGTAGTTGATACGGCGTTTTCAGTTTACGAACCAAGAAATCAACAACACATTTATTGCACTAATCCAAGTTCTGTGCTGACTTTTGATAACCGGTATTACTGACGATTGTAGCAGATCCGAAACCGATGAGCTGATGCTATGATATTGACGTCGACGCCGTACCTTTCTTCGTTCACATTACGGCAGTCCTAGACACGATCTCAAACCACTTTGTAGCATCAGACTGCTGAATTTATGAAGAAGCTGCAATTTGGACAGCTCATTCTTTTGCTTCTTATACCTACGTATTATCCCATGACGTTGGATAAACGATGAAATATACACTGGCACGTTACAGCCATTAACGAGAGTACATTTGCAGTTCTTCTTTCTCCAGAATAGCCGCTTTTTCAACTGCTCTGTTTTTCCAATTCGAAATTCCTACCCACGTTCCTAATGAAGTGGTATTATTAATATTGTTGTAGGTACGTGTTGGTTTTCCGGCGGAGACTCCCACCATTAACACAATGGAATATCCACTAGTAAGAACGAGTATGCAGAGTGAAACATAACTTTTCTTGGAATATACAAGTATTCTATGACGTTACAACGTGTCGACTGGTAAAATATTTGCCGATTTTTCGAAATTGTTTGTCGGCTTCGTCTTCTGGGTGAAGCAGTCCAAGAAGTGTGGTCTGCTTCACCCTCCCGTTCTTCAGTACATCATTAACTAATTACCAGTCGACACCGCGTAATATACCGGAAGGCTTGGATCTTCAGCAACACTCTTACGAGAAACCGAAACGTCGTATAAGATTTCGTTGTTTTTACCAGCCAGACCTTCTATTCTATGGGGACCGGAGTTCTTTCTCAAGTGATACAGTGGGCGGGTTGTGGTCTGACCTGTCACCTGCAGGTAGTGCAGAAGTTAAGAAAGGTTGTATTTCCATCCCCCTCAACCCCTTTAACTCCGGTCCCAGTGGCCGCGCGGTCTAAGGCGTAGGTCTGCGGCCGTTCGTCTGCTGAGATTGTGGGTTCGAATCCCACCGGGGGTATGGATGTTTGTTGTGAGTGTTAGGTGTTGTCAGGTAGAGGTCTCTGCGACGAGCTGATCACTCGTCCAGAGGAGTCCTACCGACTGTGGTGCGTCGTTGTGTGTGATCTATAATCCTCGTGAATGAGGAGGCCCTGGCCCACTGGGGGCTGTTGCGCCAAAAACAAACAAACAAAACTTTTAACGCGTTATACTTATTTAATTAAGTGCAGGGATAACATGTTAATATAAACCTCATTAGCTGAGCGACTTAGCATTATAAGCAGCCAGTTTCGGCTGTCTTATTATAAACTTCTTTGAACCTTATTCTCTGTTACTAATCATCGATCAATAGGAAAATCAGGCCAGCAACGATGTAGTTGAAAGCTTCGAATATGGAGGTTTGTGTCTTATTCTAGTGAGGTCTCATGTTTGGAATCAATTACAAACATTTTGTATTGAGCTAGTGAATTCTTTAGTGTTTCCTGTAAATAATAAAAATGTCAGTATGATGCAGTTTAAATAATCACCTTTATAAATTTATTACCATTATGGAATTTGTCCCCCAAACCCGTGGAACTACAGATAACAGTGTATAAAAGTTGTCCCTGTCCTCTCCGTGGAGATGTTGCTCCACTCATTCTTAATGTCGATATTAGTTGCAAGTAAGTTGTCAAATTCAAGTCCCGGCAGCAAGGCTGCCGGGGAAACAAATAGTAGGCGGGATTGGGCGCCAAAGCCAGTCTGAACGGCTTTAGAGAAAAGAACATCTCTTGTTGGTATCGGAATTTGAAACCCGGGCAGTCGACTACGCTATCCAGGCTCCGAAAATGATGTACAGTCATACAAAAAATGTAGTAAAGGCCGGGTGGTCTGTATATCTGTATATCGGATTATTTCGGAATCTACGCAGTAACTACCTTTCCATGAAACATTTATCGTCATCTTCGTGTGGCCGTGATTGAACTTGCTTATGTGTACTGTCCTTGGGCAGATCCCGAAGGTTAGATGTAGGTGCGTGGTAGTTCCTACTTAATCCTTTAAGAACACGATTGTGACTCTGTGTTTTACCTCAACATTTGAAAATTCTCCATTCTTCCCACATGGTGCATATTGCATTTGATTCTTAAGACAAACAGTAATTATTTTTCCGAGCAGCATAATATGGCTTTGATGTTTCTGATGAGATGGAACGTGTTCTCTGAGAGTTAGAAATTTAATTTTTACGTTAAATTGTAGGAGATCTTGTTGCTTTTCAAGGTAAAGGCTTCCCACTCCAAATGATAGCGCAAGTTTTTGAACAATGTGCTTAGATATTTGTTTATTTCCGATGCGCGCAGACGCCACAGTGTATTAAGAAGTAGTTTGCATATTGTACAACATTGAAATGAATGTTAAATAAGTTAGGTATGAAAGTGTAGTGTATAATGATCTGCCTTAAGGGTAGGCACCAATGAGGGCTTATGTGAACGCGGTAATGAGACTTTGACTTTGTACAGCCTGACTACTTTTTTATGAATTGCAGAATTGTTTGCGTATAAAGAAAGGCTGTTACGTTTAGTTACAACACATGTAGTTCAGTCCCTGTATTACTCCGTATTGTGTCTGAAATCAGTCCCTAAACTCAGATGTGATGTTGGGACCTCAGAACTGCGACGCTGGGTCCAATATGCACCTATTAGGCAACAGTTCCACCTCTGTTCCCAGTATCACACGTGTATAATAAGACACAGGGTGCAGTCGAAGTGGGGCGTGTTAGGGCGTGCCATGCCACTTCTTTTTTTGAGCCAGGGCGCGCCCTGACACTTTATTTTACGCTGTGCACAAAGGTTTGTGTTTGAAGTTCTCCGTTACTGGGTTCTATTGTCGTTAACCTGCATATTTAAACAGATATAGTACATGTACAAGGAGATTTTAAATAATAATAATAATAATAATAATAATGCCAGGGGATCACCGCTGGTTCAAGAAAAGTACCAGGAAGAAAAGGCCTGTGACAAGAGACATCCATATCTTATAATAATAACAATAATATGGATGTCTCTTGTCACAAGCCTTTTCTTCCTGGTACTTCTCTTGAACCAGCGGTGATCCCAACCGCTCAGGCTTCAAGCTTCACACTGCAATACTTTCCTTATTATGAGTGATGTTCCAAGTAGAGCTGTCTTTTGTAGTGAATCTATCGAATGTTTTCCTGGTACAGTTTCCAAATTTTTCCTTAAATTTCTCTTTACTATTCCAATGGCTCCAATTATTACTCATATAATCGTACTACATAAGCTCTTGTATTTTAACTTCTTTTCCGCTTCCTTTTGCACAACATTTTTGTCTGCGGGTATTGCCACATCTATCAGTGTGCACGTTTTCTCTTTTTTGTTTTTAATTATTATATCTGGCCTATTTGCTGTAACTTCTCTGTCTGTGTGTACTGCTTGATTCCACAACACTGTGACATCTCCCTCTTCACACACTGGCTTCGGCATG
>Ga0123355_10002870_pt1 | contig 24469 bp, 9 predicted proteins | sample TergutEmb28metaG_3_FD_89872 | JGI IMG/M metagenome (GOLD analysis project Ga0123355, IMG submission 89872) | Embiratermes neotenicus P1 segment gut microbial communities from Petit-Saut dam, French Guiana - Emb289 P1 | ecosystem: Host-associated > Arthropoda: Insects > Digestive system > Gut ... | reverse complement strand
CTGGATTGGGCTGACCCAGGATAGAGACAGGTGGCGGACGCTTGTGAGTGCGGTAATGAACTTTCGGGTTCCGTGAAATGCAGGGAATTTCTTGACTAGCTGCAAACCAGTTAGCTTCTCAAGGACTCTGCACCATGGAGTAAGTAAGTACGTATGTATGTATGTATGTACATAAGCATTAATTTAACCCTTTAAACACCGAGTTAAATCCCATCTGCCATCTGCTGGCTTTATTAGGAGCTCACCATATTTTCCACATTAGCAGGCTAAGGGTTAATGTCAAAGGTCAGTATTAGAAGGGGTAAAGGTGACATACAAGTGCCGTGACAATAAGCCATGTAGTCGGCACAGAGGCAAAGTTGAATGTATTCTATTCCATGTTTTGACATGGAGGTGAGAGGTGTCTTTTATGCCTCAGTGAACATAGCCACAGAGAAAGAACCATTGCTAGAATACTGACAGGAGACTGGGTGTTGCCTCAGTGCTGGTCTGGCTGTGGAGATCAGAAAAATTTCTGCCACATGTGTGAAGCCTGTTTATCCATCCTGCTGCCAGTCATTAACATAACCAAATGTTGTGTCATCTATTAATATATTGTGTTATATTGCTGTATTTAGTGGTTTTAAATTGTTGCAGTAAATGATGCTCTTATGTCACAGGCAGTGTGTGTTTGTGTGTGTGTGTGTGTATATATATATATATATATATATATGTGTGTGTGTGTATATATATATATAATATTGCATTTTTAGTGTAATTTACCATGCTGTTTAACTTGCATATTAGTGTAGTAACCTTATGTTAGTGTATTTCCACGATATGATTTCGCCAAGCTACTGTGTCAATGGATACCAAAGAGTAGAAGATGCCTGATGTGTGACAGCAGGATGTAAGCAACAGGTTTTGATGTGTTTGCCATGCAAGCTGCAGAACTGTGCATGTTAGCATTATCATGTGTCTGCATGGAACAACTTCAGAAATGCTCTATGGATTTTCATAATTTGTAGTTTTACTAACATTTGCCAGTTCACTTCATTTTTAATTGAAGTCAGATGAAAGTTCTTGAAGACCTACATCTGTTTTTGCACTCATCTTGTGCATAACTTGCTAAATGGTTATCAGAACAAAAAAATTGTAAACATAGTTGTAGAAAAAATGAAAAACCTATTTTAAGACCAGTTCGCTTTCTCTTTATGTCCTGATTTTTCATTTAAATAAAACGGAGTGATCATGCTGCAAATATTAGTCTATGCGTACACTTCCTAGATTGTTAATCCTTGTGGATAGAAGAGGAAAAGAGCTTAATCCAGTATCATCATTACCATTGTCACCATCATTTCTGAAGTCACCGGAATTGTTAGGATTACTTAAGCAGTGTTACTGACATTTTGGAGCAACATTCTTCCTCCTGTGTGGGCAAGGCAGTAAGTTCATCAGTATCATTCATCCTCATCACTTTAGAACAGTGTGGTAGCCAGAAAAAGACTAGAATATTAATTAATATACGTCAAGCACAACTGTTTAGTAGTATACAAGGCTACAGGTTTCGACATTTTAAACGGTCATCATCAGGCCTTCTAATAAATCGGGTCAGCAGATGCTGTGTACACGTTAGGATCCCAATGTGTTTACATTGATATAATGTATAAAATCTAGCCGGTCAGTTTACATAAGAAGGGGTGATATGTGTATTGCATAACTATATGTAGTTAAAATATTTAAAATGGTGGTTGGTCGATTACAACTATAATGTCAGGTCAGAAAAAGACTGCATAGAAGATGGAATACTGTGATTTTGTTTGTGATTGAGTAACTATAATTTGGCCTGACAAGACCCTGTAGATACAATTTTGTTTCTAGAGCAAGTCCCTTGTTGGGGATACATCAGTTCTCTTCTCACCACCGTCCATTGTACATGAAGACATCCTACCTGAGCAGATTGTTACCATGTCAACAGTGGCGCCCGTGCTGCAGCAGCGATCTCCTGTTGCGAAGGTGAGCCCTTTTGCTTGAGGAATGGACTCGACTGTTGGGAATGCCATTTACAAGTTGTTATGCAGGATGGCTGTTTCAGCTGTCAGTAGTTCCCTTATCTTCCTCAGTAAAGTGTCCAATTCCCTAGTGCATGAATTTCAGGATAGCTAACAGATTATGATGGGGCATCTAGGAGGGTTGCTTCATGGAATTCCAACATGTCCCTTTGCTTTTCTTGTTAGCCCAATTTACTGTTTGTAAGGAAATTAAATTCATAGTATCTGTCAATTTTTCTGTCCCCTGATGAATAATTTTTGTGACAAATTTTATGAACATTGTCACACTTTAGGCACTTTACCCTTTTACTTTATAATTTGCTAAAGTAATACTGTACAGCAACATATTTCTGAGGTAGTAAAAGCACTAGTACTTGAAATTTTTTGTGCAAATACATCATTGAAAATATCCATGTTTTGTTATTTTTTATTTTTTTTGTATATTCATACCACACAAAATACACATAATTTTTCAGGTGTATGAAGCTGTAATTTGAGACCCGCATGAAGGAGTTTGTGTTTAGCCATGAAAATCCGCTTTGTTGAATGGCATTTTCACTGAAGAATAATCTGGTGTTTGTTGTGATAACAGTAATACAGCAAATGTGATTTTCCTACCGACTCATAACATTCTTTGGTTACCCAGAAAGGGTTGTAAGTCTGGAAGTTCACATTTGTGAGACATTTGGATCCTGTTTTGAAGGTGTAAGAACATGTTGCATGTGGTCTGTCCTATCCATTGGTGCAGGTGTTGAGAGCATCATGTAACTCTTAGGTTGATAATCCAATTATATTTCTTTGATTTGGAATTATATTGTTGCAACAGCATCTTTGAAAATACGCAGCTATCCATGTCGTTTGCTTAGCTTGTGATACGAGATACCTGGATTTTAATTTGAGGCTACATGCCTTGCAGTCATGTTAGTGCACTGTTGTATCTATTATAATGTATTTGCCTTGATGGTTTTTTTCACCATGTTCAAGGAGTGGACAGTCAGGCATGAACAGTTGTTGAATTTGTTCATAGGTAGGTAATACTTAAGATCCACTATTGTCTCTGTTTTGTTAGTCCAGCCAGAAGCACTGGTTCATATTAAACTAAGTGTACTCTACTAATTGTTTGTGGGGATGTGACCCATGACCTGGAACATGAGAGCTTGACGCTGTTCTTATCTTGTTGAATGACAGATCTAAGGTGTAAGCAAGCATTATGGGTTTACTAAGGGCATCAGATCCCATGCATTTATATGATCATGGTGGAGCTTTTGACAAAAAATAATCTGTCAACATGAATGTTGAGAACCAAGAGACATTAAGATAAAGTGTTACCATTTCTCTGGCAAGTCTGCAGATGGAAGGTCACCCCTAAGGTGGTGCAGTCACAACTGCAATAACATCTATAATGAACACACTAATGTATGTCAGCACAAGTATTTATTGGAGCAGTAGGCTACATGTTTTGACCTGTTAACAGGTCGAAACATGCAGCCTATTACTCCAATAAATACTTGTTGTGTTGACGTACGTGTATGTTAGTGTGTTCATTATATACTTCGTTAGAGCCCTTCGTGATGCCTTCTCTAAAAAAAAAAAGCAATGAAATCTTCTAGGAGGTAAAGAGTTGACCAAATGATCAGTCCAAGAGGGACCAAACACTGGGGGAGTGATGGATGAGAGTGGTTAGAAATCTTCTTTATGGATCTAGTGCCTTTAAGAACTTTATGGTCACCAAGAATTTGTCATACATAGAATGCTGCAGAAAGTCGAGTGTGTAAACGGTACTCATATTGTCAGCATGAAGATGCATCTGCATTTCTCTGGGGGGTCAGGAGATAATGACAGGGGGATAAATAGATAATTTGAGCACCACTTTCTGATTATAAATCCACCATTGATCAAGTCAGTGAATTGTAGTAGTCAACGTGCACCTTTCATGTTACTGCTGTAGAGAGTGTCATCAGTGTGTATAAATCTTAGAGCAAGATTTTGCTGCATGAGGATATTTGCCTACCTTTTGTGCAGCCAGTTGTTTTGGGCATTTAGGGGTGAGAAAAGGTGTTGGTGTAACATCAGAAGTTTACCATTATTAGTTTAAAATGCCTTACTACCCTCTCATTATGTTGCCTGTGTCTCTTGTTTTTATTTGCTTTAATAAACATCATCTAGTACCCATCTGTTCTCTTCTAGAAATTTGAGTAGACAGATAACCCTTTAATGCCGAATGGCCACTAAATTAGCTGCACAGTGAGCCCTTTGAATAGCCGAATGGCCACTAAATTCCGGCGTCAAAGGGTTAAATGAGGAAAATGACTGGTCATCTTTTACAAGGGTGAGTCAAATGAAAATCTTAAATATTTATATTTATACAAATATAAACTTTTAAGGTTTTCATTTGACTCTCCCCCGTATGATTCTGATTTTCTTCAGCTGTTTGTATCTGGACTCTGGGTGAACAAGCATGACAACAAAATCTCATAAAAGGCTTTCACCATTAGTAAGGTGTGTAGCGTGTAACAATAAGTGCTGAATGAATTCAAGATGTGAGCCCACTGACTTGTTTCATTGCGTTCTGTAATACTTTGCCCAGTCTTCCCAGGTGAATGTGGAGGGGAGTACTTTAAAGTACAGTATGATAGCCTTCTTCAAAGTTTTTCCCTGTCTGATGTTTTGAATCACTCCTGTTAAATAATCTCAGAATAAATTTCGTTGAGTTTATGGTAAGAAATGTAAAAATATTTTTAACGTGTTGTGCTGGAAAGGTGTTAAATCTTAATTCTTAAAAGACATTTTTGTGTGTACCATCATATTCTTATATTTCTTTATGCCTTTGGGTTCTGTCATGTTTTTCAAGCAGGAAGTTTCTATAAATAAATAGTTCAAAACAAATTGGTGTAGTATAAGAAAGTGAAAGAAAAAAACTTGTAGATACTCAGTATTTTTGTGGTGTGGTTTATTATGTTCGTTTGCTGGTGGTTGTATGTAGTTGTTGGTATTGTCCCTGTCCAGAATCCTCGTATACATCTGAGGCATTCTGCTGTCAAGCGGATCCACTTTGGAGACGTGACACATGAACGGAAACTGCCCAAGGTGAGTCCGTCGTAGTTAATTTTCCTCTTTCCGGCACGTATTTTATTTTTCATTGGTTTTTAAACATTATTACTTATTTTTGTAATTTTATGATTTGTTGATAAAATGAATAGTTAATTGATGTGGTTAATGGATGTAGTCTTCTGATTATATTCTTCTAGGTGGATTAATGAAGAATTGTACACGTACGGGTAAATGTTCTGCATGTATGTGTTGCAAATACAGCTGTTTGTCTACGATCATTTTTGAACATAGACCTTTTAAATCAAAATGCCAATAAACAACAAGTGGCCAGAAAATAACAAATGTAAACACTCATATTTCTAGCCTTACAACTGCAGCACAAACAACTTTAGAAAGTTTAATATTTTTCGTTCTCTATGTGACTATATTACATACAAAGTGTTTAACACCATCTTGTTGCACAATGTTTTTATTTGTTAATTATTGCTCCGACATGTTTTGGCCTTAGTTCTTGGCCATGTTCGGGGAGCTCGTAATTTTTTTCATGTGTGCAACTTATGTGTCAACTGTTTTGGCAGAAGTTCTACATATTTTATTGACATGGTAATTAAAATTAAAATCCTTAAAATCAGTTTTGGTTGAATGCAATATAAAATTGTATTAAATAGACATTGATGTAATTTTTTGTTTTCAAAAATCTGTGGTAACCTTTCTTCAGACAAATTAGTCCCAGAATCAAGTGTGAGATACCTCGTGTTCTGGCTATGAATGAAATAATACAGTGGGGTGCTATAAACACAAAGTGTAAATTAATATTTGTGCAAATACAGTATGTGCCAAACAATAAAGAAAAAAACTGTTGGTATCCGGACACCAGTATATTTTAGCTCCAAAGAGTATTAATTTTCCCTGTTATCCATTCAGCCATGAATGACTGTGGATGTTGTGCAGCATATGTCTGATAATTTGCAATACAGGTTTATCTTGAAACCAGGCGGACATAATTGTGTGTTTACTAGTTATCCGGCATACATGTCATGATGGGAAGGCAGAGAAAAGCCTCTCATGACACGTGAATGATTACGTCACTTTTGTTTTGGGATGCAGAAAAATCTTGCATGCCCGATTGTTGTTGCACATAGTGTACGGGACTTTCCCCATGGTAAAGCACCTGTAGTGAGAGCTGACCCCTCATCTCTGCTTTGACTTGGTGCTAGGATTAAAGAATGTATAAAGCTTCGCCTTCATTTGCCGTTACATCCTTGTGAAGTAGTCCTAAAGCACCGGGACTATACATGTGTGTATCTGTGTATGCATGTATGTGTAATGCTTTGCACCACTTTTGTGAAATTTGTGTGAACCTGTTGCTTTATATCTCATGTAATTTGAAAATGTGGTAGGTTGTGAACAAGAAAATAAAAAAAAATTGTGAGAGATCAAAGTGTTTATGAATTTTGGTGATGATGGTGATTATGGTAACTTGCATAGGCTCATTTATACAAATTTTGAGTAATGTGCACTCAAGTTACAAAGTAGCTAGATGAGTTGTAGGACTGGTAACCCTTGCACACAGCCTTTTGCTTTCACCATAGCATGTTATTTAGCTGTTGCTTGCACAAAAAGAATTGCACAGTAGTTCTCTTTTCACATATATGGCAAAACTCAGTCTGAAATTTTTTCATGGACTTCTTTTTTTTTTTTTAATATTATGGTTAGTTACCTGTGCTACATGTTCATTATTACATCATGGTGTGAATATAGCCATGTTTGTTTTACATGCATGTAATTACTACATTTCATTGAGAAATGCATACCATTTTTGCCGAGTGTCATGGCTGTGCCGTGGCTGAGATAGCTGGGCACTGTTTTCACCATGAAGGCCTGGGTTCGAACCCAGTCCCGTCCAAGTGGGATGTGTGGTGGACTGAGTGGAACTGAGACAGGATTTTCTCTTGAGTATGTTTAGTTTAGCCCTGTTATCATTCCACTAATACTGTATACTTGTTATTTCATTCATCTGTCACCAACAATATAATTGTTAAAAAGCACAGAGGGTATGAATTCTCTTACAAATTGTAGACACTGCAATAGTAGCAGTTGGCAGGCTTGTTAAAATAAAACATATCTCCCTCACTGTTTGCTGAAGATTGTGATACTAAGGTCAGTTACTTAGGAATGGAAAGGAAATGGTAAGGAAAGCCAAGTTCCATTCCTGAAGCCCTGTTGGCCGATGTAGTGTGTGTGGCATTATTCATTTGTGAGTTTTTGTAATGGCTTTATGCAGTCAGTTGAATAGGAACAGAGGCACAATTGTAGGCATTTGTTGGATCCTCTTGTCCTGCAGTGTAATAGAATTTTCTGTATCTGTAGCCAAGCATTTGTCTGTCATTTCTAGCATGTTTGTGTTGCTGAAGGAGTTAGTAGAGTTTTAAGCTCATGGTTCCGTGCATCGTAACTCACTGTTAATAAAAATCCAACTAGATGCAACAGTATGCAGATATTTATTTACTGCAAAGCTACTCTACATGTTTCGGGTGTCACAGCATCCATCATCAGGAGTACTAAAAACTGTAAACGCAGCCTCTGGTACAGGTCATAATACTGGTGCAGCTACTTCCCTCCAACGTGGCCTGATCAGGCCACGTTGGAGGGAAGTAGCTGTACTGATATTATGATCGGTACCTGAGGCTGCAGTTACAGTTTTTAGTACTCCTGATGATGGGTGCTGTGACACCCGAAACATGTAGAGTAGCCTTGCAGTAAATAAATATCTGCATACTGTTGCATCTAGTTGGATTTTGATTAACATTGAGTTAGTAGAGGTATGCAGTAAAGAAAGTAATGTAGCTGCAGTACTGTGTTGTCTTAGACTTGTTAGTTTCTCTTCAGAGGTATAGAAAATAGTATTTTTTTTTTCTGGTGCTGCTGCACTTGGGCCACTGTTAGAGGGTGGCAGATATATGATGTCAGGTTGGGCAGTGCATCTGATTAATATGCACTTCTACTAGGGAAATTGAAATGGCTGGAATTAACTGAATGGTCACTTGAGAAGGAAGTGTCTTCCCTATTGCAAAGTTCATTTTGCTACATGTCAAATTAAATAGTTATAATTTTCTCTTCTGGTACACTAAATAGATAATGTTGGTTGGATGTGAGCTTCATGTTAGTAGTTGGATTGGCTAGGGTGAAAAAATGAGATCTTCAAACAGCTTTGTGTATACATTCTCATTATCTAGTTAAATGCAATAAATTCACTAATTTCCAGTGAACTTGCAGGCATTTATGACATTCCCATCATATGTTCAGTTTATGTGATGTGCAGAACGAATGCAGGAAGGATTTGGATGAGTGATTGCGGTTATATTTGATTAAATTTGATCAGATTTGCTTATATTGATTGTGCATGTACCCATCTTCTCTTAAGTAGGAAAAGTTCAACTTGACATGTAGCAGTGGTACAGCCTGGGGTAAGGTTGCAAAGAATTGCATTATTTCTTCACAAAAGGCCAAACACCATCACAATTATAACTATTTCTTCTAAGCTTCTTTTTGTACATATCTGTGGTAAATCCTTTGTACATTGACAAGTACATCAATAGTTGGATTTCAGTAAGTTTTCCACCCGTATCTTATTTTGGTACCTTCGTGACAAGTAGTGTTTTCTTTCAGCTCGACGTGAGATGGGAGATGGTAGCTTATGGGAAGACCCAAGATCAGTTGGAACTTACAGAACAAGCACACAACCTTCTCAGTATGACCAACACCCTCAAACCTCGTTCGCTGAATCTGTAGAGAACTGCACATTGGGATGGGGTCTTCATGTAGCATGCTGTAGTACAGAGGTGATGGCTTTAGCTACTCGCTGTGGATGCTTTACTGACATGTCCGTATGGACTACAAACTGGAATTTGGCCCTCCAAGTGGCCATATACCTGTACAAGGAAGAAGTGGACTTTATCAGCTGTAAGTCGTAGAGATCTGAGCCTAACATGTTGCCTTTGGAATACCACTTCAACTGTTTTGGTAGAATTGGAATCTCATTCATTTGTTGTATTTACTGGCATAATTTTGGAAGTTTTTGAGTGTAAATTAGAGGTAGAAGATACATGTCAGTGACTTCTTAGAATGGTTGTAAGAAGGTACAATATGTCCTGCGATCTGATGTTTTTAGGACTGAAATATACATGTATGGCACCCAATAATAATGCGAAATCTCCTATGTCTTTTGCACCACTCTTGTTTGTGGATAACTTGCCTATTGTCAAAATAATATTTATTTGTTAGATATAAATTTTTTTTTAATTGATTGTATGAGTTCTTCAGAATGTGAAAGTTGAGAAGGAAGGGAAACTGATTTCAAGAAGCTGTTGGTGTAACAGCATGCAGAAAAGAAAAGAGAACCTGACGGTGTAGTGACAAGTATGATGTGAAGGGAGATGCAATAGTGTTGATATTTGTTGTCTTTTGGGAGAAATGAGTTTGGTAATTATGAAAGAAAAGTAAAATCTAAATTCTTTTGTGAATTGGAGTGCAGGGAATTAGGTTCGAAATACAGTCTTTTTAGATCAGTTTTTCATAAATGTTGCATGCCATTTAAATTGCTGTAAGAAATTCTAGTGTATGCACTGTTATACTGATTTGTTAGTTTTTTTACAGACTTTACATAATATTTGTGATTGTATAATTGGTGGAAAGATAGAGAGTCTCAGGAAAAATTAATATATTTGAGTCTTTGTAATATCTTAGCAGTTTACAGCACGTGTGTATGTGAGCAGCATTGTACATGTTGATGCATGGATAAACTATTTCAGTGTGTATTTGTAATGTGGATGTTCGTTCAGTGTCTGTATTAACAGAAATTAGGGATCCAGTACAAGGAAATTTGGGCCAAGCCCTTTGATAAATGCTTCTTATTAATCAGAATTACAATATTTATCACACATGCCCAGAATAGTAAGAATTTTAGTAATCTTTTACTAGTAGTATTTAGTTTGTATGAACTGGGCTACAAAATGCAATGAGAATGCGCAGTTTCAGATTGGTTTTACTGATAGCAACAACACATGACTGATGTCTGTGGCTCATGCCAAGATAATTTCACATGTATAGTACCTGAAGCAAATTTAGGGGTTGATTGTGTATGTATCATTGGTTTAGAGCACAAATACTTTGTTCATTTCTCAGTAAATGCACTTTAAAGATGTACCAACACAGTGTTCTGGTATGACCTACAGTGTTTCTAATTCTTTTGCCCATCACACTTTATGCTGAATGAATACAGTCATGTGCCGCATAACAACATTTCAGTCTATGGCGGACCATATATACAACGGTGGCAAGAATTTCTGGAAACTCTAGCTAAGTTGATTATGGAGGAAAAAGACTTGCCAGTGCAAATCTTCAATATGGATGAAACCTCCCTATTCTGGAAACGGATGCCTGAAAGAACTTTCATCCGTAAGGAAGCCAAGTAAATGCCGGGTTTCAAGGTTTGTGGAAGCACAATCTGTGACGTTCGCACGATGATGAAATCACCTAATTTCTCAGAACATATCCCCGTCGTTAAGCGACACATGACTGTAATACAAAATTATTCAGGCATGAACACATCTGTATTGCTCGTGTGCCCTCTGCCATTTCTGCATAATTGTCTGTCCATAGTGGTCTCATCACAGGGTTAATGTCTCACGAAATCCAGAGCAAGAGCGTACAAAATTTATATACATACTTGATCAGTTTGCTGTGCGGTGGAATTGTACCTGCAAGTTCCGAATACTGTCCCCCCCCCCTCTGTTTTTCTCTCTGTGAGGGTGCAGTTATTTCCATGTACAGTTTCATACATAATACATTTTCAATTCATTTGGGGTATATTACAGAAGCAGAAATATCATTTCTTTGTTTATTCAAACAGTTTTTTTCTTCTTCCCCAGGACCAATTTGAAGTTACTGAAAACAACTTACGGATTTGTATGGTTTAGGTCATGTGTTGGAATTAGATTCATATAATGATCTGTCTGAATCTCATTCAGTTATATTGACAGTTCTTGATATTTTTTGACCCCTAAGTGTGATGCAGGATTGATTTCTTGTACATGAGATATAAATTTTGAATGCCAAATGTTAATGTCTTCACAATGAAAAAAAGAGCCCAGAATTTTGTTTTCTATTAGTGAGGCATTTTCCTTTTTACTATTATCGTGGTAACTTGCAGATTAAGTCTGCAGGAAATTATAAATGGCTTACCTCAAAGTGTCCAAAGGTGGAACGAAAATTTTCATTTCATCAGTGGTACACATCTGGGAAATACAGTGTTTGCTGGATAAGAAAGTTGTGAGATATACATTTTCCAATGTAAGAAGATGATATCTCAAAAGTCTTGTTAAAATTCCTTTAAGAATAATGTTAAATTTTCGTGCATATAAAGTTCTTGTTTAAAAGTTTTCCTGCTTTGGAAGGTTTCATTTTCTTCAAATTTGTGTACAAAAATTTTCCCTTTTAGTGCATCCAAAAGGCTTTATAACAATTGTGCATTTATTGGTGGTGCAGTTTTACCACAGGCAGCAGTTCCTGTGGGTCACTTCACTCACCTGTGCATGACCTGTCAAGTGTTTATGTTAGGCTCCATGGATTTTATTATTCATTTTTAGGTGTTTTGCTTGCTTTATGTAGTAAAACAACAGTGTCTAATGTGTAGACCATGGATGTCTCATCTGCCTGTGACTTGGTGTCAGTGACTAACCCACCCATCAGATATTCATGGAATTTGGTGTAGGAATTACAAAAAGTTGCCAAGGGGGCATGAGTTTGAGGAAATCGGCTCAGTGACAGTCATACTTAGAGGTCTCAATGAATTTCTACGTATACTCCATATTTTGTCTCTGATTGTGGTGAAAACTGGTACAGAAGATTTGCATATGATGCTCTTGGTCATTCGTGAGTTTTATGAAAACCAATGCAGTAAACGCCATACCTAAGGGTATAAATGGAATTTTCGCCATATTTTCTACATTTTTTGTTCAAGTTGGTAGGCGAGAGATTCATGAAAATTTAAGAATTTTTTTTTTTTTTAACAGTCTGTTGAAAAATAATGCTGTGTGTCAGGAATAGGGATGAAGGTTGAAGCAACAGTCTCATGGAGAGTTGTTTTGACATTCCTTGTTTCCTGTTGTGTGTTGTAATACTAAGGTTAGTTGAAATCTAATGCTCGGGAATTTTACTCCATTTATCGACACATTGTAGTTTGGTTAAAAAAAAACACTGTTGGATGCTTTACATGGAAACATTTGTGCACACATTTTAGCAAAGTGTGTTAAGCATTTGTTGAGTGAAAATGTTGCAAATGAATGTAACCCCAAGATACATTTTGTTGAAGTCTTTAAGATTCTGGGAATGTACTGCTATCAGATTTGTATGGTGTATAAGTCTGGCTCCACAAGCCTCATCAGTAGAACTTGGCAACTTTGTGTACTTGCAGTAGGAAGCCCCAGCTTGACTAATACTGTAAAAGTATGAAAGTTTTATTATATAACTAACTCATACACTAAATTAATCTGAGCTTTAGATTAGCCAGTTACCCTGCTTACTTCTGATGTAGGTTTTGTACTTTATGTATTAATTTGTTGAATGTGGTAAAAGATATACAAGCAATTTTTTCAAAATAGATCTTAAGCAGACATGGAACTGTAATGTATAAGGTGTGAAAGATGTGACTAAAAGATTCTTGACTGTCTTTAAAGATGTTTTTGCAACAGGCAGATATGCTGTAGCACTTTGCTGCCAGAGCGTGATATTTCAAGGGCTTAAACATTTCGTGACATCATAACGTATGACTGAGAAGATTAATATTTTAGGACAGGGCTGTATGTGATATTTATAACATGTATTATGTATTGATACATTTCTGTAAAGATAAATGTTGGACTTTTTTTAATGAAGTGCATTTGCTTCTTACAAATGTGGATGCATAAACCGCTTTGCCTCGTCAGATAAATTTGTGTGTACAGCTGTATCAGGCCAGTTCATTATGTTACTAATGGAAGGATCTAGAAATTTGTTCAGTAAGCCCATTTCCAACATTTGATAGCTGAATGTCACCATTGACTACACCTCTGCTCCAGTTCCATCTGCTTCATCTGTGCAGCTTGTCTTTCCAGGGCCACATGCATGTCTTGATGATGAGACTCAAATTCTAGTTGACCATGTGTTTCTTTCATACTTGTACTTACTTTATTAACTGACTATGTTCTGAAAATGGCCTTCCAGTAAACTGGCACTGACTATTGTCCTGTATATACTAAGAACAGTTTTATTTCTAGGAAACAGCAGGAGTTCCCACTGTCAGATTTGATCAAAGTGCATGTTGTCTTGAAATCCGGGAGCCTCAACCTCCTGCAACCCTCAGGGCCTGTACAGGGATTCTGTTACCTTTCCCTGCATGTATGACTAACAAGTGTTAGGGACAGGTACATTTACACCGTGACGCTAGTGTTTGTATTCACATTATTGTGTAAGACTCTACGTGTAGTGACAGTACTTTCTGTGGACAGTCGGTGCAGCTTTTTTTGTCACACCACAGACGCTTAACTGGTTGGAACTGCTAGAATAATAAATTGGAATTGTGCATCAGGCAAAAGTGAAAGTTCTGTGGCATTCAGTTGTCTGCTTTTCACTGTGCCAGTAAGTAGCAGTAAGAACAACTGCCTGCAGTAAATAGCAGTGCTTTAAGATGTAGAGTATGTCATAAAAATGTGAACAAAATAAAAAACAAGCTTGTTTACCTGTCTGTGATAAGTGGATGAGTGAATAGTTACAGCGTGCGATTGTGAAAGCATTGCATGCTGAGTGTAGTACATAAAAATTTTGTATCCTGGATTGAAGGTGCCAGAGAATGATTTGAAGCAGAATTATACTGTCACAGTTCCGTTGTTCTGCTGGAACTGCAATGAGTCCATTTGTGTGAAACGTGTATGGTCATGTTGTGTGAAAAATCTCTTGTGTTTTAGTTTCTTTTTTAAGCTATAGTGATTTGTATGTAGTTGATTCTCAGGCTACCTTTTCTGACTCTTTACCACTTACTTTGTCCTAGGCACCTTCATACAGTGTGCACTTGTCTTCAGTGGTAATGGTGTGTGTATGTATGTGACATATGTACCTAGCCAGCATGCAGCTTATTTTAGGTAGAAATTGCATTAAAACTGCACATTAGTTGTATTGTGAGGTGAAGTAAAAGTCTGTATCAGAGCATATCTGACATATATGTAATAGGTTCAGGGCAAATGACACTCCATATTTTAACACACTGAATTTTTTTTAGCTTTTAAGTATAGTACAAGCTATATGGCCATGCATCTTGCCCAAAACCATTAGTTTCCAGAAATCTGGTCCTGTGGAACCAAAAAAAAAAACAGGCTGGCAAGAAGTAACGGCTTGCTCTGTTTCCTGCTTGAAGATTCAGGTTATACATTTTGGAATCACAGTCCTGTGCTACACTTCTGGCATGCAGTTTGTATGTAGCTTACATATGCAGTGATGTGTGGGGTTGTGTACGTACTGTGTTCTGGCATCTGGGGTATAACCTTTGTAATTCTGTCTGCAGATAATAGTGTTTCGTATTCACTGGCCTTTAATCATGAGCTGAATTATTGTAATGTTAACATACCAGTGTAGATTAGTAATTGTGATTCATGACATTTTATCCCTATGACCATTACAATTATATAACAATTACAGTATATTGCTGGACCTTTTTACTGTACGTCTTCATATGTTGTTAAGTTTTTAATGCACTTGTATAGTTTATTTGTAGCTAATTTACAAATATTTCAGCAAATGATAAATATGAGGTTTTGTTTTTGTTTTTCTTTTCTTTCCCCATGTAAAATTTGATATAATTTCTGCACTAAGTACAGTATTAGTGTGGTGCAAGGAACTGTCTTGTGCTGTTGGTAAATAATGGAAACTTGTGTTTGTAGAGTGTAGCATGTAGATGCACTGTAGCACTGAACTGCTGTAATGTTCCACTGTTTGGTCAGAATAACTTTACAGTAGTGAGCCATTGCATCAAACGAATTTTGTGTTTTATAGCCAGAGTTAGAATATAAATTGTACAGGACTTTGTCATTAATGCTCGTAATGTTACAAAAACACAAACTTTGAACTGTGATGTGAACAGTTGCAGGAAGTATGGAGAAGGGGTTGGTGTTTTCCTGTGGACACAGTTTTTTACTGTATAATCTTATCTTTGAAAACTAAACATTGTAAATGTTGATTCACACATGGGGGAGAAGACATTTTAAAATGTCTCTCTCATTTTGATGTAAAACTGTGTGTTTTTAAATATCCTTCTTCTCTTGGTCTTGTTCAATGCATTTGTTGTCTAGGTGAAGAGTGTGTGATGTTGGGGTTTTCATATTTGTTCTTCATACACCCCCTGAATATGGTTTTGTGCCTTTTGTGGTGGACAGCGTACTACTGGCACATGTCCCCCCCTCACCCCTCCAAGTTCTTCAGTGTTCTTGCTGTCATGATAATTCCACCAATGCTGCATATTCATTTTCATTCATCTGATGCCCACCCTTAGTTACTGACACTCACTACATAAAACACCCCCCAAAAAAAGTTTATTTCTGGTGCTGAATCCAAAGAACATAATGGAAAAATGTATAAACCCTTTATGTCTAAAATTGATACTCTCAAAAGGTGCATTAGTCATCACAGTAATCTGCCACATCAGTATAGAATGAAACTCCAGTTACTTGAAGGCTGTCTGCATTGTTAGGAACTGACACAGCTGGTGTCTGTAAAAACTTCATTACATTTAGTCGCTGAGAATTTCACATGACCCGAGGTCTTGATATGCAACTAAAATTGTTTAGTAGAAGTTTAACTTGGGAAATTGATAGTTTTGAAAAGTGTGGCTGTGTCTGCGGCATGGTTATTGATATCAGCCTCTTCTCCTCTCTCCTTCCACTGGATATGATGGATAAGCATGATATGGTGTTTACTGTGCTGTTATGGAAGCAAGTACCATATACATGTAAATAGAAATGTTCCAGAAGTTATATTTCTGCCATGTTTATTTTGTCAGTGTGCATGCCATATTGTAGGCAGAAGATGTGCTCTTGTATGCATATTGTAATGGTGTTTGGTAGTTTTTAGTTGTCATCAGTTCACATATTCATCACCAGCTGTAATCTAACATATTTGTGTTGGCAGCTTATGTGTTTCTTTAACTTGTGGCATGTCTGTTATGCTTGTATATTACCTGCTTGATATTTTATATGAAACTGCTTGTTGCACCTACTTTAATTTATTCTGTTTAGTGTAGATAGTGTGGGATATTTCCACAGATATACCGGTTTATATAGAAAAGCTCAAAGTTAGTACTAGCAAAGTAAGATGAAGCATTTACTACAGCTGTGAATGGAACTGTGTAAGTAACGATGATTGTCATTAATTTTGTAACTGTGGGTGTTAATGCTTCTGTCAGAATTCATTACCAGTGATTTTCTTCCACATGACATCACAGATTGTCATTAAAGTGAGTATTATTTGCAACTTTTATGAAAATATGAGACATTCAAGGAAGACAAAAGTGGTTATATTACTTGCATTTCTACTTGTATATTTGAAAGTATACTTTCTTCTGATGCAGTATCCTTAATACACTAGTTTTATGGTTTGGAATTTAATGTCATTGTTAAGTGGTTACCACTCCTGATTCATATGTGGAAGGCTCCAGTTTATATTCTTAGTATGGCAACCAGCTATTCTTTGATTATCTTCCTGCCTTCAAGGAAGTGCTATCATAAAACAGGCTGCAGCCATTGCTAGCTCCTTCCCAAATCATCATTCCTAGTACGTCTTTCAGTTGATGCTACATGACTTGTAATGCAAAAATTATTGCTATTTAAACTAATAAAGAAATGGTCTATAGCAGAATGTTTCTACTGTAAAGTAATGGCAGGGAAAGACCACTACAATGGTCTCATGGCATATTGAAGTGTAATGTGGAGCCAGGTCAGAGTCATGTTAAAATACGTTTTTTGTGCCATACTGTGATTTTACTGTCATAGTATAGGAAAGTTATTGTTAAATGCAGTCTGCCATATGGTACTGCTGATATGGTTACTGAATATATGCAGTTTTTTGCCATATATTGTGCTTTTGCTTGCTTTACCCATAAAGGCAGACGTGAAATAACAGAGCTTAGATCAGGTCAAGGTACTGTTTCATTAGTTGACAGTAATTCTCACTTGGCATGTGGAAAGATTGTTGTAAGGATCTCATACTAAGCTTTCTCTCTCTGTTATTTTTATTTAGACACTATACAGTATGATTTTATGTTTGAATTGGCAATCTGCATGATTTTATCTCATTTAGGTTTATTGCTCAATATGCTGACTGTACAAAGAAACAGATGTCATGTGTCTGTATCAGTTATAGTAGTAATAGTAGTAGCAGTAGTGTGTGTTTATTAGTCATGGTTCCCAAACTATCAGACATTGGTTTTCATGAAGCTAGATGAAGGTGTTTCACCCCGGAACACGAGTAATAGTGGTCTTTTCCCAGTTCACAGAAAAAAAAATAGTGTCAATATATTTTTCTCAATTACACATTTTTGCAGTCTCTTGTATAAAAATCTTGTGACTAATTGGATCTGGAATATAACATGACATCATAATGTCAATCAGAAATTTGTTCCTCAATTGAATGATGGCAAGACACGAGAGAATTAGTTTCCATGGCATCTGACTGAATGTTATGATACCTAGGTCATGTACAAAGTGATTCACTGTAGCAGACATATTTTCCACTCTTCGTAATTTGAATGTTGGTGGAAAAGATAACATTTGTCATGGTATTCTGCAGAGAGAAACATGTCTAGATACTCCAGGGACTGTAGGAATTTGGGAACCAGTGGCTTGGATTAACCCTATTTTAAATTGCTCTGTCTGTGTGTGTGTGTGGGGGTAGCATTCCTATCGTATATAACCTTTATTTTCTGGCTGTATTAAGTAAATACCAACAAATGTATTTGTCGATATTTATTTAATAATATAATTATATTTTATTAATTAGCAAACAAAGTACAAAATCTGTGCCCGGTGTGTGGCTGTCATTTGCTGATTATCTGCTAGTACGCTGTTGAATTCAGAAAGGCCATACCAAACTTTGTATGATAAAACATGCTGTATTCCTGGTAATTTATTACTGATATTACTGCACATTGTGTCATGGTATTAGAGAACTGTGTGTGTGTGTGTATGTGTGTCAGTGGGAGATGTGTTTGATGTGTCTGCAATTGCTGTGATGCTTAATGCGCACTTGCTTATTTATATAAAATTTGATGCATCTGCGCTTGATCGTTTGGCCCATTCGAGTACATGATCCTTGTGCAGGGGTAGGCAGTTAGTTTTACTTGGGGGTTTGGATGGGGCTGTTTCAAGGAATTCAAGGAATCTCACAAGAAGAAACCTGTAATTCATACACTTTGTAGTTGTAAAGTGGTGTTTGTAGTAATGAATTGCAATGACATCTTATGTTTCTGTGCTCCTTGCTACCTCTAGATACCCAGTTCTCTGGTTGAGTCAGCAAAAGAATTGATACAGGTATTGGAGTTAGTTATCTCCCTGTTCCCTCCCCAACTGTACTGCACTACAGACACTGAGTTAGATGTAGTTTTGTTGTTTCTTTTGAGGGAATTGTAGTTGAACTGAAAATAACACAATCTTGTTACCGGTATACCAAAACTTGTTAGAGTACAATCTAGTTTCTTCTCCACCCTGTGACTTTTGTCATAATACTTTGCCTGTGCTGTGTGTGTGGCAGAAAACTGGACATTTATACTGGGTTGTATTAATATGAGAACATTATTGTGGGCCATATTTATTGGAAGATCAATAAGATCTGGTGAAGCTGAATCTCTTCTACTGGTATAGTTGTGGTAATTTCTTTCTCCTATTGCAGTAGTTTATCCTAATTGCTCTTTCTCACTACATTGCTCTTAGTTTATTGTCATCATTTTAGATGTCAAATTAAACATGTACCATCTATTTAAGGAGTCGGGGTGGCTGAGGTGGTGTAGTGACTAGGCTGCAACCTGGACAGCTGCGGAATCGTTCGATTCCTGATGTGGGTAAGGACTTTTCTCCGCGTTGTCCAGACCACCACCAGAATCCACCCAAGCTTCCATCTGATGGGTATTGGAAGCTCTTTTGCTAAGGGTACAGTGGCTAGAACATGAGGCCGACTACTTAACCTCCGTTTAGAGCTGAGGTTCAAAATGTGTCAAGTTATACTGCCACTCACCTCATATGCCGTCAAGACATCATGCTTAATCAATCATGGGGATCTTCTCACTGTATACATCTCTTTGCACATTTGGGTTACATAAACAAGATGTGTAAGGAATAATAAAAAAAAACTGAAGAAGTCTTCTGATTTAAATGGTGTAAAATCAAAAATGTATTTACATTTTAGACACCCAGTTTGTCCTTTTACATGTCTTGATAACCTTTCAGTGTGTTTTGACTTGTGATGTTGCTTGCAGGGGTTTGGTATTGATGCAGTGATCTCTTATGTTAATTTTCCATTTGCTGTGTTATTTTCTGTATGCATCCTCATCTGATTTCTGGGATTTCCTGTTTGCCATTATGTACAAGAATATGGTAGTATTATGTTTTGATAGATTAGGATTTAATTGTGCTTAAACATGGTCGCATTCTTTTTTTCTTATGTCTTGGCATACATAACCCCCATGTTAGCTTTATTCCTGTTGTACTAATTTTTGGGTTATGTTTCTCTTAAACATAGTACACACTCTACATTCCATGGCTTTGCAATCCAGAAGAATCTTCCCTTCACTACAGTGGCAAACTTTAAACCTTGCGTGTAATTTGTGTTGTTGACAAGCCATGAATAGGACCATTAACTGATGACAGATACTGGACACACTTCCTGCGCTTGCCATGTCTAAGATACAATACATACAGATCAGAAGGGCCAGTGTTTCCAAGTCAGGCATATCATGCATAGTGTGGAAGTGATTAGTTGCTGGTATGTTGATATTGAACACTGTCCTTCCTTGTTCTTTGCCTCTCTTATAGAAGTTAAATGATGTGCTGTGGGGTCGGTCCATGTGGCCGTGGTGGGTGGCGCTGGCTTACAGCTGCCTTGACTGTTGTGGTTTGGTTTATGTCTTGTATTAGACTATGAATGTGGCAGAACCAGTGAAAGTGTAACATTTTTGAAGTATTTACTACATTTGTGATATATCTGTTGCTGATGAGTGTGAATCTCATTAGGAAGCTTTGATGTTCCCTGCACAGTAGAATTACTGTGAATATGACAATCAGTTCGTATACTTAAGAATGACAACTAATATGAACCATGTTTGTATTTCTTTATTATAGAACAGTTTACTAATATGAGTACACCAACTAATAATTACATAATGATTGCTAATTTTGCTACTGCTATTTTTGTAACTGTATCTGTATATGTCCATATTTTGCATAACATATGTGAAGAAATATATATTACTAAATGGATGTCTTTGATACTCAAAACCAGACTGTTCACATGTCCTACCAAACATGACGGTGATACCGCACCACAGAGTTAGGGGCGTCCCCGGTTGAACCGTCATGTGGTGAAAATACCTAAAAAATAGTGTGTGACCACTTCCTTTGACGTCCTTCCCCGTCAGTCACCGTTTGAAGCTGATTTGTTCTTGTATTTGTCGAAGAGCACAAACTGAGGCTTGCTGTGTAATTTCTCCCAGCCTCCTGTTGCTTTGTCTAGAACAGGGGTTTGTAACCGCCAGGCCACGGTTTTAGTTTACTAAGCAGTTTTCATGAATACATGTTTTATAGTGGAAATATTCTGAGGAGAAAAATATTCTTGAATGTGTCGAAAAATTAAGACGCAGATGTTGGCCTGAGGAAACTACAATATGCTACAAGATTTCATTAGTCCAGTGATTGATAACCAATTTAAATGTAATTTTATATTTGTCAACATGCCACACCGTATACGGAAGTGTAGTAAAACTCTATGATTATGCCATAATTATTAATACTTATGTTAGTTTAATGTATGGACTTAAAAAAAGGAAAGGTATTTACGAGTAAATTTGTTGGGACCGGGCCCTCGTCTTATCAAAAAAGAATTTACCGGGCCGCGGTCTCACAAAGGTTGAGAAACACTACCTTCTCCCACCTGGCGGCTGTTACAGCAACACTCGTAGAACAGCAGAATAACGCACAACGACGAACTTGATACGTTGTTTATGGAAGTGGGGTATGAGTGAATTAATTGGCTCACTATCTTGTTTCACTCCAGGGTTATAGCTGGAGTGTAATTATGTGATATCAGATATTCTTACTGTACTACAAGGTAAGTCCAATTATCACTCATTAACTTCCACTAGTGTATCTAATAGCAAGAGAGCAGGTTACGAAGATATACCAGACCAACTGAGGGCCAATTACAGGCAATTTCAAAGCAAATGTTTATAGAGTTGTATTCTGCTACCTAATGAGAATGTGTTCGGTTTAACTAAGCCTGAAAAGGAAACTGATACTATGATTTGGGCCGCGAGAAGCTATGTCACTGTAAAGGGATTATGTTCGTAAATGGGGCACAATATAAATCCCATCCATTAATGGCAAATTCACCATTACGTGGTAGGCACACAGGAGCATGGCGGTATAATCGTATTTGCGAAGGGGAAAATTCATTTATGTGTTGTGATTGTGGAGCCCGTAAATACGAGTCTAGAAAGTGTGTGTGTGTGTGTATATATATATACACACACACACTTTCTAGACTCGTATTTACGGGCTCCACAATCACAACACATAAATATGCCGGTCCCAGTGGCCGCGCAGTCTAAGGTGTAGGTCTGCTGCCGCTCGCCTGTTGAGATCGTGGTTTCGAATCCCACCGGGGGCATGGATGCCTGTCTGTTGTGTGTGTTGTCAGGTAGAGGTCTCTGCGACGAGCTGATCACTCGTCCAGAGGAGCCCTACCGACTGTCATGCGTCGTTGTGTATGATCAAGAAAACCTCAAGATTGAGGAGGCCATGGCCCGCGTTGGGCCGCAGCGCCACAGGAAAAAAATGTATATTGTGTGTGTATGTGTGAGTTAACCCTTTAAACGCCGAGTTAAATCCCATCTGCCGTTTGCTGGCATTATTAAGAGCTCACCATATTCTCCACGTTAGCAGGATAAGGGTTAAGCACAACGTCATGAGGCATGTGGGGAATTCCACACATTCTTAACCTTGGTACTAGATGGAAGTGATTTGTCACCCTCATGCGCCATCCGCTTTATCCTGTGGGAAAAGAGCTCTAGATGCACATCGAAAAGGAGGCTAGTTAAGGTTCGGTGCCGCCGGAAATCGAACCCTGATTCGTCCGTCATCCATCTCGTAGTGTATAGTGCTGTTGAGCCGAGTTTCACGCGACTTCTCTTAATGGGTTGTCGAAACCCACCGTCGTCGTCCCTTCCTGGGAACATGCAGATCAACAGGGGTGTTTTTCGGTGCTTGTGTTTTTTAGTTTCGGATTTGTGATTTACTCTGGGATGGGGTTTCGGTAGCTCGTTGGCTCGAGGACTACGTCAGAATAATTACTCATGGCAATGGCAGGTTTCACAGTAATACGTATTATTCTTCCAAGTTGAAATATTTGGTCATTTAGCAAGCTTCTGTTCTAAACTTAGTCAAGCAGGGGATCGTACGGAGGGTGAAATTATTTTATCTGCACAATATCGTCTATTACTTATTATCGGGTCGATTATTTTATAGGACCGTAGCCGCCGAGTGGTCTGCTGATGCAATAATATAGACCAGTGTTTCTCAACCTTTGTGAGACCGCGGCCCGGTAAATTCTTTTTTCATAAGACGAGGGCCCGGTCCCAACATATTTACTCATAAATACTTTTCTATTTTTTTTTTCAGTTCATACATTAAACTAACATAAGTATTAATAATCAATTATGGCATAATCATAAAGAGTATTAGTACACTTATGTATACGGTGTGGCATGGTGACAAACATAAAATTACATTTAACCCTTTAAAGGCTGAATTAAATCCCATCTGCCATCTGCTGGCATTATTAGGAACTCACCATATTCTCCACGTTAGCAGGATAAGGGTTAAATTAGTTATCAATCACTAGACTAATGAAATCTTGTAGCATATTTTAATTTCCTCAGGCCAGTCTGAGCTTTTGACACATTCACGAATATTATTATCCACAGAATATTTCCACTATAAAATATTTATTCATGAAAAATTCTTAGAAAACTAAAATGACAAATTCCAGGAGAGCCTCTCGCGGCCCGGTATAATTGATGCCAGGGCCCGGCGGTTGAGAAACACTGATATCGACAAATAACTAGATGCAACAATACCAATTTATTGATGATTTCATTTAGCTCAACATGTTTTGGGCGATAATTTCTTCCATCCTCAGGAGCACTAGACTGTGTTTACAGCTTATGGCACAATGCACCGACGATGATGCCGGCCGGCAGCATCGTCGGTGCATTGTGCCATAAGCTGTAAACACAGTCTAGTGCTCCTGAGGATGGATGCAGTTTTCGCCCAAAACATGTTGAGCTGAATGAAATCATCAATAAATTGTTATTGTTGTATCTAGTTGTTTGTCTGTATTATTGTATCAGTGATGCACGGTCATACAAACATCAAATTGGTCTGCACATATGCGCGATGGCACATCGGTGAGAAATGACCAACGATATTGGTCAGATAAAATGATCCTATACTGTGTAGTTTAAGTTAACCTTTACGGTTCTTTCGGAGTCTTCAACTAAGTTTGATTAATAAATGGACTTTAGTCTGCTCACTGATAAGATCACCGATGATTCCAAGTCGTCGCTGGTGCTAACCACACTTCTTAACTTTGCTTAATAAATTCACCGAACTTAGCATTTAGGCTTACATTTGCCAGTTGCTTGGAAATCTGCTTCTAATATATGAACGATTTATTATAGAACATCTGATCAAAGAGTGTTTTTTTACTTATTGCATCTTCAAGAGAGGGACTTCTGCAGTTACTGGTGGGCTATGACATAGTCTTATGCTATTCTTAAAACACATCTCTGCTAGAACTGTGCTATTCTGGGTTATTACGCAGCGAATAGTGGTAATTTCTTGCCAAGGTTTCGGGACAAACTTATTTGTCCCATCTTCGAGGACCCTTGAAGATGGGGCCGGTAAGGTTGTCCCGAAACGTCGGTAAGAATTTACCACTATTCACTGCGTGACAACCCAGAAGAGCGCAGCTCTCATGTCCTTCGCGGCCTAAGCCTGAAATCACGCATCTCTGTTATACTTACTTACTCCATGGTGCAG
>Ga0123355_10002869_pt1 | contig 24477 bp, 18 predicted proteins | sample TergutEmb28metaG_3_FD_89872 | JGI IMG/M metagenome (GOLD analysis project Ga0123355, IMG submission 89872) | Embiratermes neotenicus P1 segment gut microbial communities from Petit-Saut dam, French Guiana - Emb289 P1 | ecosystem: Host-associated > Arthropoda: Insects > Digestive system > Gut ... | reverse complement strand
TGTTCCTTCGTCCTTTGGGTTTATATTGTAGTGCTTGTTTTGGTAGTCTGTTTGTGTCCATCCTCTGTACATGTTGTAGCCACTTTTTCTGGTACTGTTTTATTTCCTTTACTATGTTCTGTGAGTATTGTAATTTAAACTGATTTTATTCATGTTCTGTTAAAGAATGTACGTATATATTGCCTAACATAAACTTTAATGTAGATATTTAATTTCACTTTTTCCCAAAATTTCTAAAAGCACTGCAAATGTTATGAACGAGCCACCCCTGATATTATTACTCCTTTTGGGTGTCATTGTACGGCTCATCTACAGTAAATACCTGGTTAAGACATCCCTGCTTAAAATGTTTTCTTTGCAAAGAAGTCAAAATAATTTAGTACATAAATTTTCCCACATGATAGACATGTATGTTGAACTCATAATACAAGTTTAGCCTAAAAGGATTTTTCACCAAAGAAGCGTGAGAACTTCATGACACAGCGAAATTTTTGCCCATTTAATATGTTTTCATAGCAAAATCTTAACACAAGTACGCATTTGTCCAAATTGTTACTGGCATAGTGACAAAATAACAGTGACGATCTAAGATGCATCTGCAAGGTCATTTCTACTGCATATCGGAGTAATGCCACCGCATAAGTATCGCGCACCAACGATGTTACCTGGAAGTGGAACCGTCCCAAATGTTTTGTTGTTCTTTGAGGTTCAGTTGCCAAATTTAGTAGTTGCGTTGTATTCTGTTAAAAATGGATGACTCACTTTCAGCTATGTCGAAGTGCTTCAAACAGCAAATGGTTTCTTAGGTTTTAATGTACGAAAATGAAATTTTCCTCAGAATTCACTGACTTTTATTGGCTTTTTATGGTGAAGGTACCATGGACATAAGTGCTGTGCATCGTTGGGTGAGAAAATGGGGGGATAATTCGGGATATTTGGACTTGGAATGACTAGCTGTGGTCTGGAAGGCCTGTCAACACAACTTGGAGGCCTATTACCACAACTCAAGGTTTGAACAGGCTGAAAGTCGACAAACATATTGAAGAAAATTGACTGCAGAACTTATGTGAAGACTCAGAAGAGGCCGAAACCATGAATCGATCGCGTTCTTTGTGGAAAATTGATGCTTCTTCAACTTGATCGCTCCAGATCCCACTCTATTGTTGCCACTTCAGTTGTGATAGAGAACATTGGATTTGAAGTTGTGCCCACCTTCCCTACAGCCTGGATTTGGTACCGTTAGACTTCTGGTTGTTTGCAGCTCTCAGGAAACTCTCAAGGAATTCATTACACATGTGATGAAGAAGCTTAAGCTGCTGCAGGAAAATGGTTTTGAGAACAGCCTGACTAGTTCTGCAGTGACCGGTTAAAAAAACTTGTTTAGTGCTGGCAGTGTTGTATAGAACAAGAGGGAAACGAAACGGAAAAATGAGATAGAGTAATGAAGTGCACATTCTGAGCTATATATCGTGTTTTGTATCACAAAGATACCATGTCTGGGAGTGAAAAAATATGGAGGCACGCGGAACACCATTTGTACGTTCACTTCAAATTGCTTGGCATGACTGCTACATCAAAAACTGGTATAAACACAAGCTGCTTTGACTTCAAGAAATGCTGTATATTATAAACACAAGGGATGCGTCTTAAAATCATCCTCACAGGAAATTGTTTAAAAAATTTGCATTATGTGGCATCCACCAATTGAAGAAACCTTACTCAGTCTGTAAGTGAGCAGCTGAGAATATTAAGGTGGACTGTATCTGTGGAATTGTTCTGGCAAAAACAATCCTTTCATCTACCATTTGTACTTGTAAAATGAATTTTGTCATGTGTTCATAGTGCGTTAGAATCACAAAAGAAGGTTAGATTTTAAGTGTGAATATGAATCATGTATGTGAAATTTATATTAAATAATATAATAGTAAATGGAATGTCAACTTCAGTACAGAATACGGAGTAGCATTTTTATCAGGCTTAGTGGGTGGACCTCAGATGTTACATTTTTGCTGAAAAGTGTGATTTTGATATAATGATTAAAGTTATATTTTCCAAGGTTCGTGCTTCAGGTTTTGGTAATTTGTAATAGTGCGTCTGATATTTTCCCGATGTGGTCATTGGGAATATTTATTGACTTAATCCTTCTGGCCGCACTATGGCCCTGGGGCCAACTTAGCCCCTCCTAGAAATAAGTACAGGAATATCTCCTTGTTTGGGGGGGGGGAGGCATTTTGTGCATAGGGCCATTTATATTATGGCTGTAAGTGGTGAGCATAAACTGTTCAGATTGCAAAATTAATTTGAGACACCTGTTACATGCTGTGACGTGCAGTAATGTGAATGGTTGCGCATGTGCGCGTGTGTTTGTGTGTAATAAGTTTCCAGCAGAGAGAGAGCGAGAGGGCTGCCTGTGTCAGGGAAATTATGTTGTCAGAATATTATGGGTTCTGATGTCTTCTATAGTTTACTGTTTCTGTAGTCTTATATTCCACTCTTGTTAGCATGTAATACCCACTTATTTAATGGCACGTGATGTGTTCCGTATCTTGAGGTTATCTGAGGCAGCTAGTAATTCTATATCTTGTGGTTAGTGTTGAAAATTTCAAAGGATTGATAAGAAGATTGATGTGCATTTAATCCACCTGCTTTGCCATAGCATTACAGTTGAATGACTGTAATGAACTGTGGTAGAGTAAGTGTAACTGTGCTTGATAGAGATGGTTTTAATGTTACTAGTTTGAAAATGGAAACAAAAACTCATTTATGGTTACATAGAGGCTTGCTGATTATTTTATTTTTTATGAAGAGGCGTGTGATTTTTCTGTCTGCAGAAAAAAATGCATTTTTTCCTTGTCTAATATCCATTTCTTTTGAGTGTGGTGTTGAAAAACTTAAATATGATGTTTTGAATAAGTACATAATTCAGGAAGTTAATACTTACAATCCATTGATTGTTGTGGATATTCTGTTAACTTAAAATGTGTTATTGTGTCCATTGTGATTTCTCTTTTATTGTGATACTGTATCATATTAATGTGTGGGTCATTAATTTGATAGCAAGGTGATTTTTTTCTCTTAATAGGTGTCAGTATATATTCAAAGTGCCACATATTAACAGTGAAAATAGCAAAGCATCTGGTATGGCAGAGTGCAGTCTGCATTTCTATCAGTTTGTGATAGTACAAAAATAGTACAACTTTGTTTAATTGCAGAAGGCCTCTGCTTAGATAATATGATGTCTTGTAAATTCCTAAACTCTCTGGCATAGGGAAGGATCAGCCTATTACAAGATTCATTGAAGAATGACAGTGAAATGTTTTTTTTTTTTTTTCTATCTAAGGGTTGGGCAAATACTTTAGGCTGTTTTAAAATTTCTGGCTGCATTACTTTCATGTATATGCTTTATTAGTGGAATTCTCATAACTATATCTTTGTTTAAGGTAATGTTTTGTCATTTACACTGCTTGTTTCAGCTCTGTTGGCTCACTGTATGAGTAAATAATATAACTTAAGATTTCTAAATATGTGTTATAATCAGATCTACCTGAATGAAATCTGCTATGTTATATATGGAGGAATCGTAGCGTGTGTTTTGACCAGCCATTTGTCATTTTATCAACCAAAGTGACGAGGATTCTTTTGATGAAACTGTGTAATGCAGACACCAGTAATGTGTGGTGTTACAACCCACAACACTTTTCAGTATATATTTTGACATGGACAATAACCAGTGTGTAAAAACATAGGAGTTGTTTGCTTTATTAATTTCATGTGTTTCTTCTTTAAAAGTTTATGTATACCGTTATTAGTTTCATATTATTAAGAAACAATTTATTTCATTAATTATCGTCTCTGGCGTGGTTTCTGTCATGGAGTATTTGATGCACTGGTGAGCTAACTTTGCCAAAGAAGCACTGAAAGAGAATCTGAAAACTGGTACATGGGATTTGGAATGTTTCATATGTTCTCAGAGTATTTTGATGCTAATCAAAATTGTCTCAAGAGACACATTCATGACCTGAGCTTGGTTTGCCCATTCTTCAGATGACTGATCCAATTTAAAATTTGTATTAATGTGTATATCATATATATTTGTCCATCCCTGTCATAAGGAGCAGTGTTAGAGGGTCAATTCCTGTTCTTCCATATGCATTAGTTTTGGTGAACAGCTATACCAAAGCTGTGCAGCCAAAGGAGTATTTCTGGTAGAAATGAGGATTGAAACAATGAATATAAGTCATATGAAACTGAAACAATCATATGAGTGCCCTGTACTGAGGGACCTACCTTGAGTTAGTGTCTTTGCCATGTTATGAGAATGACTTTTACCGTACAGTGTTGAAAGGGACTGCAGAGCTTGTGTTTGCCTGAGAAAATATACGCTTGTGTTTTGCATGAGTGTATTTCTGTTAATGGATATTCAATATGAAATATATGTTGATGTATACATACCAGTTTTTGAACGAGCATTGTGTTTGGGCAGAAGTAGAACTCATGAGTGTGGAGTGACTCCTCTGAACAGAACCCTTACTAGGGTTTGTATTAGCTGTTCTACTTGTGAAATGAATTTTTATTGTTTTTAACATAAAACATATGGAAGTTCAGAAATTACGTTCTATAGCTCAACTGTCTAAATTTGAGGGAGAATGTTAAAAAATGTAAGTTGAAGAAAACCGGCATGCTGTTGAGGCAGTCCTGTATGTGATATAGAATTAATTGTACACACAGTTTATACATATAGATACAGTAGTGTTTTTTAGTTTCGTTGTCAACATAGCCAATGTCCGCTAATTATACTACTTTATTTTGCCAATGTATGACATTGTCCATTAGATACAAAGATGATCCATAACATTTATTGTGGGTTTGTTGTGATTGTGTCATGACATTATTCTTGATATACTGAAAAATAATTTTAAAAACTCTGGTACTGCATGGTATTTACACGCAGACCTTAGTTAAAAGGTGTCGATATTGGGATGTTATCAACACAAAATTCTAAAGCATTTATGAAGTGGACTTAGATATTCAGATCTTTGTGGTATTGAAAGTATAATTATTTTGTAACTCTCTGAGTTCCATATTATCCATATTTTCTTGCCCTCTGTGATCCACAGTTATATATTTCAGCACTCAGGGTATAAGCTAGTGTAGATTCATGTAGTAGAGGATGAGGAAGCCAAATGCAGTGTGTAGTAACAGCAGACTGAAATAATATGAGTTGACTGAAATTATGGTTTATCAGGAATAAAAATATCTCTTTGGCATTTTATACTGTGTAATAAATATTGAAATGTAATGTGGGGTCTCTACAGTAGATGTTAAGTGATAATGTTGAATTGTAAATTCGACTTCTTTGGTTTTCTGTCTGTGTATGTTGTGTTTATAAGGGGTTGTGTATGTTTACTTGTTTATATTATGGTAAGGATGTGAAATTGTGAAGTCCATGGATATGGGTATATTCTAAATTTTGGAAGGCAAATTGTTGTATGTCTTATACGTGACATGGTTTTGTTGTTTTTGTGATCAGTCTTTCCATTAAAGTATATGTCATCATTAATGTAGATTTCTCTTGTACTGTAAATATGTGTGTGTTAAGTCTCACATCACAACAATGTAGTCATGTTACGATTATACCTCATTACTGTTATTGGTTTAAGCATTACAGGAACACTGAGATTTACTGCAAACTTGGCTATAATCATTGAATCTTTGAGGCAGAAGTGTCAGATGTTCACCCAATCAAACAGTTGAAGCTGCAGCCTAAATATGCTGCAGATAAAACATACACAGATTTTGGATATGCATGCATTCCTCTTAACTCCACAAGTTTTCTTTTGTACACTGAAATTCTTCAGAAATACAGAACACTTTCATTCAATTATTTCCTTTTGGTTCTTCATTTACTGAAGTTTACTGTTTTGGCAGGAAAGTGTGGCTTAAATTTATGCACTACTGTTGCATTGATTGGTTTCAGTTCTTCATGTTTCTAGCAGTTTATGCAGATGGTTTTGAAACCCTGGTCTCATGTGCAAGGTGTTAGGGAGTTCTGTGTTTAAGCCTAGCATCAGGATTTTTATTAATGGGCACTGTATATTTTAAGTTTTTGTCAAGAAATTACTTTGTCTGTTTTAATGTATGTATATTACTTTGAATAGTTTCTACCTATCCAACTGAAGCATCCTGAGTTTTATGCTGTCATCATCTCCCTACTCATTTTCCAGGATGACTGTCAGTATAGGTTTTCTCATGAATAGCGATCATTCTCAGTTCATTTTGCCTCACCTGTAACATCTCAGTGTGTATTTCTTATCACACCTGTCAACTACAATATTGGAAGTAGAGCAGCATTGTTCTCATTAGATATGAATGGGCCAGTCTGTAACATGCATGCATGCCTTACAGATATGTTGTGTAAGGATCTCTGGAATTTACTAGTCAAAGGTACAGTTAACATATCCTGTTATTAGGACATGTTTATGAAAACCAGCAGTGAAAATTGGATAATTGTTGACCAAGGAATATGTGGGTTGTAACTGCTATTGTAGGAACAGTACAACTTTATATTAGCAGGAGTTCTTGGGGTTTGTGGCTGTTGGCAGTATATTGCAACAGGTCTGTTGAATAAGTTTAGGATGACTGTATGGGCTTGGCTGGACATATATGTACAAGACTGGCTTTCATGATGCCCTTAGAAAGCCTATCCATTCCATTTGTATTCACAAAACTGTTTGTTTCTTGTGCCATGAAAACTAGCAGAAACTGGCACTGATGTGTGCAGGTATGTGATTTATTTGTGAGTGTGAGACAGCATTACATTATCACTGTTAAGGAGTTTTATTGCTGATTAATATAAAGTGCCATTAGGTATTTTAGTTACTGAATATATATGCAGTTTTTTAAATCAAAATTACTTTCCCTTTGATCAAACGTGTTGAACTTCCTGTCATTTATGCTGTGTTATGATTGTAAGTGTAATTTCTGGTTTTGTGTGTTGTGAAATTGGTGTGTACATTTGTATTATAAGCATTAAACAGTGTGTACATACATACCCACACATAAGAACCTGTTTGTTTTATTGTTTGTGTGGGAGGTTATGTGGTAACATGTGACTGTTAATGCCAGGGGTTGAACTGTAACTGTATATTTATTGTTTCCAGTGTTATCAGTGAAATCATTTTGTTGTTTTCATAAAGTGGGAGCCACTTTCAAATTTTATGCTGAGTTAACATTTTAAATACCAATGTTTGCATACAGGAATGCGCATAGGAAAACACCCATAGAAATGTGTTTTATATATTTATGCAACAATGAAATTTAGTGTATTTTTTAAGACTTGCTGCACCACAAAGTGCCATTTATTATATAATTTTATCTTATTCTGGTCAAATAATATGTTTGTTTTAAGTGGTGCACTAACATTTAAATCCCCACCCCAGTAGGATAATGGTTCTAATACAATTACTGTGAATAAGTTTCATGAATGATATATTACTGGCTAAATCTATTAGTATTTGTGGGTGCTGATTAAGACTGACCATGTGGTAATATAAACCACACCAAGGAAAATACATCACACTTCAGCCAGAATTATTCAGATAATTTTTCTAGCAGCATATATTCTCCCAAGCCCCAAATGATGTTGGTTTCTACTTTGATTGAATTGGGCATCATAGCTAGGTGCTCGAACAGCATGCTGTTCTTAAGAAATTGCTTAGCAGTTTAATTCTGTTATTTTCTCAACCATCTTTGTCTCCTCATTGTTGGTGGTCTTGGTCTTAAGATGTCATAAACCTTCTTTGACACTCACTTGCTGATGGTGTTTGCAGCTATTGTTGCAAGTTTTCTAGCAGTGCTCACCATGAGGTATATGCAGATTATTGAAAGGTGTGAGAACACTGGTATTTATAAGCTGTTATGTGACTTGATCTTCACTCTGGTTCCTTCTTCTCTTTGATTTATGCTGCTCTACAGTCTCATCTCTGACCATAATGGTTACCACCATGTAACTCCTACAGCAGCTAGTAAGTGAGGTGTCCTACACTGTTTGAACACATTTCCCAACAGCACTATCTAGCCAGTGAAAGCAGATCAAGTTTCTTTCATTTCCATGCTGCCATAGCACATTTTAGTTTCTAAGCCTTGTGCCTAACTTCAGATGGCTTACATAATACAAATCCTCCTCTAACTGTTCTGGGAGATATAGAGGACACATGTTCATATATGGCCATTGGCCCTTCTTGGCTGTTTATTCCTGGAACACATACTGTACAGACTTCACTGAATTTTTGTGGTATGTGCTAGTGCATTGTTCAGTGCAGGGTTCCAAAGTATTGTTCACACTGTTTCAAAGATTTGTGTTCTTAGCATGTACTGTGGCTGATATAGTGAATGTAACTGGTTGGGTTTCATTTCACTGTTGTGTCTGTGAGTATACATTTTCTTCCAGAGACTACACATGTGGCAATTGGCAAATTAAAAACCATAGTGTTTGTAAGAACAGTATTGTCTTTGCAGTGAGCTTATGTTTTATTTTCATGTGATTCTTCTTCACATTATTTTCAGAGTCCCTTTTCCAGTCATGGTTGCAGTTTTTTAAATATCCAGGTTACTTCTGCATTTACTTTCAAAATACTTGTTGTGATGTGATTATGTCTTTATGGGGCTTGACTAAAACAATACTAATCCCTACTACAATCTAGTAAGTTAAATTCTGATTAAGTGAAATTCTTTAGTTGAAATGTGATTATACTGGGATGTTTCCATCCTCAGAGTTTCTTTGTTTAACAACATTTTGTAATACGATGTTAAACTTAATGTCAGTTTTTTTTTTATTATGTTGGGTGTGGTATTATCCCCTTTTTGTATTTTGAAGTATTTGAGTTCTAGCATTTGAATGGTCCATTCATTTACTTAATATTTTGTTCTCCTAGCAGGAATGTGTTCTGTGATTCGTATGAAATTAAAATGGAATCTATTTATTGATAATACACAGTTCATTATTGTTTCTGCTCATGAGTAATTAAATACATAGATAAGTGAAGAAAACCTATGTACTTTATATTATTGTCCCACTTCACAATAACCATACCAGAGGATTATGGTTTTTAACAGTATAGAGAGAAGAAGGTTAGCAAAAGAAGTTGAAAACTACAGTCCTTTGCTGGGCATATTTAAGCCTCTCTTCCTCCTAGGAGAACATTTTAAAATGTTTTTACTCTTCCACTTTTTTTAAAATTTTCTTCTTCGTTTCCATTGGTAGTAGTTAATACCAAACAATGCAGTTGTTTGTGCCCACTCATGCTTTGTGTCAGGAGATTTCTGATGCAACTCTCTGGACAGAGACCACCAGTCCTGCCAATTTTCATTGGTGTAATCCTACAGATGCCAGGGAAACACCCCAACCTAGGACATGACTGCTTCCTTCCACATCCTTTCCAATCAACACTATATAATCTGGGCTACTGATATCAGTGTTAAACAATTAAATAACACATTAATAAGTAACTGAATTAATACTTAATAGCCAAAGTAACAGTTAACATATTGGGATTTATATATGATGCCTGGGGATAACTTTATCCCTCATGGCAATGAAAGGTTCTCACTTGCTTAGATGTAGATGAAATATGTATTGAAAAATATGTACCAATTTTTACATTAGAAACAGACATTAGTGGTGTGATACTTAACTTTGGATGTATTAATAATAAACAGTGTTAAATGGGAATTTATGTTGTTTTATCCTTGTTGAAGTGTGCTGTACAGTTTTCGGTATAAACCACTTGTACTTTTTTCGATATTTAGAAGTACAGAATGCCAAGCAGTGATAGTGTCTGACAAATATTGGTCTCAAGATGGCTGCTGAGTGGATTCTGACTGCAGGTCACTGGGAACATTGGAAACGCGGCTTGAATATAACACAAGAAATAGGCAATCAGAGTCTCACATGGAGATTGTTTACAATCAAAATGCACATTTATTTTAGTTGGGTGTTTTTTTGTGATATTTTATATCATGAACTATATCATCATCATCATAATCATCATCATCATCATCAGATTTGTTAGAACCTGAAGGTTCAGTTAATTAAAACCTAATACATATATTCACACCAAATGATAACAGGAGTGCTTGTTTGCTGCTATACTTCATGTACAACTACCACATGATAGTGAAATGGGAAGGAACTTAAGTTATTGAAATCTAATGTGTCAAGAAATGATACTAATATGACACGTAGAATGCATCGCTATTTTGACTGCTGAATACACAATCCTTGCCTGTTGTTATGTATTCAGATTGATTAGTGCCTTGTATACTTGGAGCTCAAATTAGTTGCCAGTTCAGAATATTTTTATTTTGTGTTCCACATAATCTGTGGTTTTGTGTTGCTTATCAGATAAGCTGTAAAGTGGTAAATTTTGGAATGGCAGCACATCCACATTTTCTGTTTGAATTTTCTAGACCAGGCAAATTACATAGGTGTGCAGGGTGATTCAAGACGGGGTGTCTTAACTTCAGAAGCTTATTTGTGATGCCATTTCCACTTGGTAATGTCGTAGACATAAGTATGAATCTCAGCAGTTACTATGTAATGGTTTGTAGGTTTACTGGTTCACAAATATTCATTTTTTGAAGTTCAGGTATCTGTAACCATTGAGACTTCAATGTATCATCATTTGACATTTCAGACTATGAATGAATGACCTCAGGCCATAAATTTGAAGTTCTGACACTGAACTGGGAATCACCTTGTATATTTTCTACTTTCTTTGTTTAATGTCAGTATCATATTACTTACAAAACTGAACTGTTAAAATATAAAGAAATGTAAGTTAGTGGGGCAGTTTCAATATTGTAACTTGTAGCTGGTAAAGAAATGCCAGTCACAAAAAAATTGTAAGACATGTTTGAAATCAGGGTCTCTTGTCTTTGTGTTTAGTGTAAGTATTATCTGAATTCAAATTATAGCCCACTGTTTAAAGGAGTAGAACATTATGCATCAGATTTTGCCTGCTTTTGTGAAACTTAATTGACTTAAAAAGACAAGGAGTTACTGCATGAACTAACAGAAATCTTGAAAGTGTGTAATGTTGTAACCTGTCCAGAATTTCTGTGTGTGTGGCACTGTTACATTGTGTATTCTATCTAATTTTTAAAAGCACTTGGTGAGTATGAACACAAGCAGACTAAAAACTAACTGCATTTGAAGATTTTGAAGGCATGTGCAGTTTCTGCATGAAAAGGTCCAGTTACTGATGCCTGATCTTTTGTCCTAAATCAAGCCACTTGAAGTGGATGTATGGTAAGCTTTGTCATGGAATACTTTGGTGGTTGTGAGGTTTTAAATAATTCTGCTGATTAATGATCATATCACTGAATTGGCCTTGGATTTTGTGGCATGTAGCAGACAGACAGGAGAAAATGGGCATTTATAATTAACTGATTGATTGATTGATTTCTTACTTTGTGTTTTCTTAACCTCTATACAGAGGTGATGTTGACATTTACCTGATTTGTCAAGAAGTATATTCTCATAAAAATGAGTGTGTGATATTCAGTTTTCATAAATATATGTAACTTTCACTTTAAACAGTTTGCAGTATTTAATGAAGTATACAGAAAAAGTAATTTGTTCTTTTACACAACATAGTGTTCCTACTGTTGATTTCCTGTGCTGATTCTTGTATTTTTATTAAATGCATAAGGTCATTGATTGATGAAATTAAAAATCACAAAGAATTGCTTTTGGAATTCTGACTTATACCACTTTTTTTTTAATATGTATGTCATACACAGTCTGTATCAATAGACCTGAAGGAAGTGTAGTTTAAAATTACCAACAATTAGTGCCGTTGATATCTACAAATTCTGTAAATTCTGTGAGTGAATTATGTATTTTTTCTTTGTAAATCTTGTCTCCATAACTATTTCACATAGCTGGGCAGATAATACATAACCAGTTGACATTGAAGTTAAGTAGCACACTGCACAGAGTCTTACAAACCAGTGTTTCTCAACTGCCGGGCCGCAGCCTGGTACCGGGCCGTGGCTTCAATTATACCGGGCCACAAGAGGTTCTCTTGGAATTTGTCATTTTAGTTTTCTAAGCATTTTTCATGAATAAATACTTTATAGTGGAAATATTCTGAGGAGAATAATATTCATGAATGTGTGATGTTGGCCTGAGGAAACTACAATCTGCTACAAGACTTCATTCGTCCAGTGATTGATAACTAATTTAAATGTAATTTTATGTTTGTCAACATGCCACACCATATACATAAGTGTAATAATACTCTTTATGATAATGCCATAATTAATTATTGATACTTATGTTAGTTTAATGTATCAACTTAAAAAAAATTGGAAAGGTATTTACGAGTAAATTTGTTGGGATTGGGCCCTTGTCTTATGAAAAAAGAATTTACCAGGCCGCGGTCTCACAAAGGTGAGAAACACTGTTATGAACTCCGTGTTGGAAATCAAGAATAAAAGTTGGCAAGCAAAACTTGTTTTGGAGCATACTAGTCCAATGAAAGTGAAAGGTGGCTTTGGTTTTGAGTAATTGACTCATTGTACAAACTGTGGGTGCGTGTTACATGTAACTTTGATTTGTGACATTTTTCTTTATGGTGTGAATGCAACAAAACACAAGGCCAGTAGCTTATTGCTCTCTGCATTTTAATACTGTTAGTAATTATTAGATTTCACCTGCAGCAGATGAAGATTGGTACCACAGGTTATGCAATAATCACAAAGAATGCACGGAAATACTCGGTGTACATCATGCTACTCATGTTTAATTAGTGCACAGAATTCAAACAGAAGGATACCTCTTGAACAGATTGAAAGGGTAGGACAAAACTGTTGTCAAGAAAGTCTATTAGTAATTGAGACAGGGTTTTGTTGAGAGACTGCATTTTGTTATTGGAGTTGTACAGTTTATTACTTCTGTAATTATAATATGAGTATATAAAATTGTTTTATTTTCTGGAAGGTATGTTATTGGGAACCTGCTCCGGAAAAAATATTGTTACGAAATCCAAAGAGGCAATGGCCGGACTGTCAGAGGGACAACTGGCAGAAGCTTCTGAAGAAGGCCATGGCTGAAAAGGGGCTGTTGTGACAATGATGATGATGATGATGATGATGATGTTATTGGGAATCACCTGCTGTGTTTGTACTTTGTCTCAAACTTGGAAAGTGATGGTGTTTAGTGCCAGTGTGATGGTACGGAACCATTCCAGAGTTACACTACTATAAAGTCCCTGTTTTTGTGTGGGTAGGATGCAGGTCATGATTTGCAAAGCTGTAGATCCATAATCTGAATCTGTTAATTTTACAATAAACAAATATAATGTACCAGATAAATTCCCAAACATCAAATTAATTTGGAGGAGACATTTCTTGTACCATGGTTACAGTTACAACATGTATTCTGAACTTGTTACAGGATAAAATTTCTGATAGTTGAGGGCTGATATTTTCAGCATTTCTTGCAGTAGTGAGTTGTATTCAAAGTTGCAGTAGGAACAAAACTGTACATGCTTTAAATTTCAGAGGCTGTGGGGCAGATTATCATCACTGGCAGAATGTTTTTCATTGCTTACCAAAGAATTCCGTGCATAAGTTGTATCTTAAAGTCAGTTTAAAAATCATTTGGCAATTTATAAGCACTTATAGACACATTGACAAGATTTTTGTGGCTGTTTCTAATTTATGGCTTATTTTTTTAGGCTTCATATCTGTAAGGGGAACACGTGGTGAAAGTACTGTAGAGTTGCTGCAGTAAAGTAGTGCTTGATTATGGTGGTATAATTTACTGTAGTGATTCTAGCAATGCCATGAAGTTAGCCATAATTGTAATGCCATTGAATAAACCTCTCAATTTTGACATGGGTCAGTAATTGCAGCCTGTCGGAAGAGTTTACATGCAGTTGAACAAGCATGTTGAATGCTAATGTATGTCATTTTTGTCATCACATGAATACCAGAATTATAAATTTGATGAAAATGATCTGAGTGCATTACTTCAGAACTGTCTACCTGATTCTGTTACCAGCAACATTAAACAATGTGATTTGCATGATAATATATGAATATATTGTATTTCTGAATATATATTAACAAATAAAATGTTGGAGTATGGAATGTGTTGTTTTCTTAATATATTTTGGCATCATGTCATGTATTCTGCTGTGTACTGTTTGTCTCACAACAGTAAGTGGAAAAGAAGGAAAAGTGATAGCAAAAGAATAAGGGGCAAACAAAACCATACACCTGCTCAACAGTGCTAATGACAGTATGTGTATGGACAAATACACATTCAGTTCATCGGAATGCTGTAGCTATCCTTGTGCATACCATGAAGGCAGGGAAGGGGTGGAAGTATACTTCTGTGCTTTCTTAGGAGGTGAATGTTGCAGCTTCATGCCTCAACTGCTTTACCTCTGAGAGAGCCTGTAGTACACATTGTGTGAGAGGCTGGGCCAGCAGAGCTGGTCTGGACACCACTGCTGTGAGTCAAACCAGGATTCCTTGGGCAACCAGCCTGTGGCTTAGGCATTATGCTGAAGTATGCGTTGGTAGTGTAATAATACTTTCATCAGTAACAGCAGGTAGTTACATGCACATGAATGTAAATGCACCCAATCAACGACAGCAAGTTAGGAACTCAGTTTAAGAATAAAACTGAAGAACAACATCACAAGAAACAGAAGTTAACTGAGGGACTTTAAGTTGAATTTCCTGTGACATGGAATTTGAAGTTAGTCTGAGTTTGCTTGAGTTTAGTTCTGTATTGTTACACGCAACATTGCATGTGTAGACTCAGACATGTAGTACATATTACATGTTTCTTAAACTCTGATAAACAGGAACTCACTGCTTGTTTCCCAGGCATTAGTGTTGTGTTACGGTACTATACTAATTCTTGGGCTGAAAATTGATGTTTTTTGGGCATTGAACTAAGAGTCAAGTTTCATTGCAGATCCTTACGTTTGTCCATTCTTGTTATTGTGACACAGGGATCTAATACCTGTTACATGGCTGGGGTACCGGCTTTGCAAACAGAGGTTTTGTATGGTTTCTTTTCAGTTCCTTGAAGCAAATGTTGGGGATAATACCGTAAATTAGGCTATGACAGCTTCCCCATATTTTGCAGTTTGTTATTAATATCATCTATTTTTGACTTCATATAGTCTGAATTATTGACAGCATTGTTAAAGGAAATGCAAACAAATCCACCCATTTTGAACAACTTTTCATGACCATAAATCTCATGCCAATATAAGGCTTTGGTTGAACTGAAACCTTGTCGATTCCTTGTGGATTTTTAGTTCATAAGTGTGAATTAACGGCCATGTGCTCAATTTTCATGTTCATAATAAGTCAGAGGGTGTAAATTTAACATATTAATGACCACGAAATTTAATAATATAAAGAAATTTATTAATTTGTCTAAACCTGAGATTTACAGATTGGAAATATTCACGAGGATAGAATATTGAAGTTCCAAAATCCGTCCTGCAGATTCAGTATGTAATGGTCATCCTATCGAACGTCTGGAACAGGTTCATTTTGGAATGGCCATTCTATTGCTTGCTGTATTTTTCCACTTGGGAAAATGTAATTATGACAACAAATTAACTTTTGTCTTTTTGTTGAGTTTGTACCAATTTATGCTATTTATTTTTATTTTGGGTTTCATTAGAATTTCATACAGAAATTACAGTTAGATGCCATGTAAATTATGTGTAAACAATTACAATATAAATGAAAAGTAACAATTTAATGACAGTTTCTCCCTATCAATTTCATAAATGTAGTTACTGAACACGATAAGAGGGAGCACGTTTCAGAAATTGAGCAGTTGTCTGTTTTAGAACCCAGTCATTTATCAAAATCGCCACAGACATGAATCCACTCCATTTCCAAACTTCAGTGCTGTACAACCATCTGTGCTTGACAAGGCTAATGAAAGTTTTATGCCCTTTTTGATACCTGCATAATGTTGTGGCTACTTGTGATGTGCTTGTATATGAAAACTGGAATGAATTATATGTTCCTAAATATTGATGCGTGGGAACCCATTTAATTTGAAACTTGTAGAGCTTTGTGAAGTAAACATGGTATATTCTAAAATTTTAGAAGATAAAATAGACCTTTTGTTAATTTGTATTTGTTTTATATTCTGAGATTATGAATGCCAAGAAATTCCCTTGTGTACTTTTCTGCAGTGTTGTTTGTTCATGTATTGTTTATTTAGTAACACTGTCAGTAGCTGAGACTGTCGAATCAAGTGATGGGTGATGTATGAGTATGAATTAAAGGCTTCTGTCAAACTCATTTTTTTTCACAAGTGTGAACTTGCACCACCTAGAGATGGATACCCAAATTCTCCTTTTTCTAATGCAGCAAAATTAATTTGATCTTGCTTGCATGTGACTGGACAGGTGCCAAATTACTGACTATTCCAGAATATCGGATGGTACCTATACTGATGTAAGTTCTTAGAGGTAATTTTTTGTTACTTGAATTATACTTGCACTGTTCAACTAATCAGAGGAATATCCCATTTGAATATTTCTTTCATTTGATGGTTTTGGCATCATCGGTCCTCTTCTGTGTTTACTGGAGACTTTATAGCTGACAAAGTCAAAGGAGTTGAAGACAAGGTTTCAGGAGATGCCACAATGGTTGATGTACAGACATCTTGGAGGCCTTTCTGAACATATCCCTGAGATCTGCCCATTTCATTGATGAAACTTTATGTTACAAAGCAAAACTTACAGTTACTACTCTCCTTTACTGCTGGATTATAAGGATTTCCAAATTATCAGATGCCAGATTAAGTGAATTGTGCTTTATATGCCAAAGTTCGTTAAATATGTCATCTAGAGAGAGCAGAATCCTTTACTGTTCCATTTCTTGGTGGAAGTAGGGTCTAGCTTACAGAGTCAGTGGGGAACAGGGCAACTTCCACTAGAATGATTTTGGTCAAATTTCATATTTGGAATTTTGACAAACACTGGGCAGTTTACTCAGATTGACATTAAATTTGGACAACAGTAACAGACACTTTCTGTGAAGATGTACACACATTTGTGATCATATCTTGCCATTATTTTTGTTTATAATCACAAATTTAAAATCTAGGGACAATATCTATGTGTGCACTGGAAGTGCCATGCCCTGTGGACATTCCAGTCTTTGTTTTAGTACACTGAGCATGAATATTTGCACACTCATTTTCTTGTGTGTTTAGAGAAATTTATTGAGAGCTTGGAATTTTTTCAGCACTGAAACAACTCTACTTGCTTTCCTGGCAGTGTTTAAAAATGTGGGGTAATCTCTTCAGTTGGAAAGAATGTGGAAGGAAGCTGTCATGACATGATCTGAGGTCTATACCAGCTTGTGCCTGGAAGAAGAGAACCTCAGACTAGGTTGTGTCCTGGCCGAGATTTAAACCCAGCATCTCTCAAATGCAAATAACTTGGTAGTGTTGTTGGGTGTGGCTAGTTCTTGCATGTGCTTCATTCACATCAAAATGAAAGTTCAATATTAGTACCATTATGTTAGCTGGGTGGGAGGTAGTTTATTATCATTGTGTGACCCTGGGGTAGGTCTTAAGAAAGCATTGCTGAAAAATTCCAAAATGTGAATTACAATGTTCGTTTATTTTAAGGAAACAAATTCATAATGCAGAATTCCTTTGATATTAACAAAGCAGATCAACATAACCACATATTTTTTGGGTAGCTAGACTCAGGCCTACAGACCAAAAACTGCAAATGTACAATTGATATTTGTTTCTGTGTTGTACTGAAATGTCCAAGACTTATCACCAACCACCATTTTTTCTCCACTCAAAAAGTCGGCTTCTTTAGCTTCCTTCATGACACATTGCATAAATTACTGATTCCCTACTAAGGTTTGACACAGAACTTTTGAACCTCAGCCACATGATCCAAGGAGTGCCAACTCACCAGTGTTGCCAATTCTGCACAAAAATCCCAATTTGGTTATTTGGTCAGACCAGACATTGTTCACCAAAATGACTGACAATATCAATGAATTATTTTGCACTGAAACAGCCATTTCTAGAAATATGATGTATTTAACAATAAAATAGTGTGAACTTAGGTAAAAAAAATAAATTTATTATCTTCTGCGTGGCGGCCCATGATCAAAGGTTTTTCACAAGACAGAACTTCACACTGTCCAATTTTATGAAGATAAGATATGGGACATGTGGGGTAGGTGGAAATCCTTACTATGGATGGACAGAAAATGGCATTGATTTCACTATTTTGGTAACATAAATACCACTGAATACTTTCCAAGTTCTTGTTTGGCTAATATTTAAGTTCCTATTATGGTACTATTTAGTATTCCTTACCGGTATGGTTATCTGCTCTTTCAGAAGCTTTATTATCATGGGTGATTTGAGCAGTTACAGGCTTAATCTCCAAGCTGTACCTCATTAACACTTTTAATAGGTTGGATCACTTACCTTAGCTTGATTTAGCTGACCGCTTCACAACAGATTCTGTTATTGTAACCCTCGTGCCCCTTGTACTGATTGGAGATGATGAGTTGGTGTAAAGGAAATCTAATAACTGTGGAGAAACACAATTGTTTTGGAGGTTGTTTGAGAATGGGTTCCCAAGAAGAATATTTTAACTTAAAGTAGAGGAAATAAAGGATACTGGGGCTCCTTGCCCCTGGAGCATGAATCTGACCACTTGTTTCCAAATAGTGGCAGTATAAGACTAAATGGAAATAAACCTCTACCCTTATGTATGCCTTCATGGTGTGCATAGGGACAGTTGTACCTGTAGAGAAGGATGGACAGAATAGGCCTAACTCACCATTTACCTAATACAATAATGCAATGTAGGAGAATAAGATGGACAGGGCATATATTATGCTTTAATAAGAAAAACAGTCAGAGAAACCTGAGGAGATATATTAGGTGATGTAGACAAAGAAGGAGGGATAAGATATTGAAATGGATGTTAAATAGGGTGGAGTGTATTAACTGGTTTACATTGCCACATGATAGGGTCCAATGGAACTTTACAGGAAACACAAAATGAACCTTGGGTTCCCACAAAAGGTGGAAAGGTTTTGACTAACTGATTGACTTCAATAATGACTCTGCTTTATGGAGTAGTTAGCAAAAGGACTTGTATTTAACCTGTTTTTGGGCCAAACATCGGTACAAACAAGGATTTTTAAAGTTAATGAGGGACAGATATTGAAAATCGGTCTAGCATGCCATCACAATAATGTGGCTGTTGTAATTGAATCTTTTGTACTTTAAACTGATGAAATTGATTCCAAATGTTTGCAAACTGCATGAATAAAGAAATTAGCACATTATACTTCTTAAAAAATAGTGTAGTTATTGTTTAATTATTTTATTTTGCTTGGTAGTTATTGTCTGAAATTGGAATAACTGAACAATAAAATCGTTATTCAACTTCTTGCAGTATTTATTGGAAGCTGGCTGGGGTAGTGATGGGAAGGTTATAGGTGTAACTGAGTCGAGACGTGTGGCAGCTACTACTTTGGCTACAAGGGTTGCAGAGGAAAAGGGATCATTGCTGGGCCAGACTGTTGGTTATAGCATTCGCTTTGATGATTGCTTTGATCCAGAGCAAACCAGGATAAAGGTAAGGTTCAGTTTTTATTTTATTAAGTTTGAAACTTAAATGTCTGTATTTCTCAAGTTTTAATTGATTTAATAATTTTCTTATTGCAGTATATGACTGAGGGTATCCTACTTAGAGAAATGATGGCAGATCCACTGCTTAGGAATTACTGTGTCATCATGCTGGATGAAGTACATGAGAGAACGTTGTATACAGATATTGTAATGGGTCTGTTGAAGAAAATATTGAGAGTAAGTTACAGTTGTAGCAATATTAGTAGTTTATTGAGTAGTGTAGTACATTACAGTTGAGCCAGCCCATATAGCCCCTTGTTGGGGATTAAGAGTGTATTGTTAATCCAATATATACTCATATGTTTTTACAGAACAGATTTGGTAGTCATCTTTCTTTTCCATTTAGCATGTAAAATTAAAGGTTATGTGATATTTGTTGAGATGGTATGTTTTTCTACTAAAACAGAGATGTTGTTTGTATGTTTTATGTTTATGTTACCATTCAAGTATGTAAATCTGTATTATTTCATACACCAGTGAGTTTTATGTTTACATATGTCATGAAAATCTGCTGCTGTGGTTAGTTATGTTATAGAATAAATAATCATTGCATGAAGTAATTATTTCAGGGCAGTTGAAATGTAAAATAATCATGCTTTTCACAAAAACTTGCACCATTGAAACTAAAACGAAGTGCAAATAGCAACCAAACAAAACAATGTGTCATCATCATCGTCATCGCTGCTGTCGTCATGGCGGCAGTGGCATTGCTGGGCAGGGGGTTGTGGGTATGGGGTAGTGATGGGGCTGGGTGTTGTGGTGGTGGTGGTGGTGGTAGTTAGTAGTAGTAGTAGTAGTAGTAGTAGTAGTAGTAGTGGTGGTGGTGGTGGTGGTGGTGGTGGTAGTGGTATGGTAGTAGTAGTAGTGGTAGTAGTAGAGGTAGTGGTAATGGTAGTAGTAGTGGTAGTGATGGTGGTGGTAGTAGTAGTGGTATGGTAGTAGTAGAGGTAGTAGTAGTGGTAGTAGTGATAGTAGTAGAGGTAGTAGTAGTGGTAGTAGTAGAGGTAGTAGTGGTGGTAGTAGTAGCAGTAGTAGTAGTCACAAATTTAAGAAAGAAAGCAGCTAATTATGTTAATAGTCATTTGTTTAAATGTAACAAATATTAGTGTATTTATTTTGTATAGTTTAAATAATTCATGTAAAAAAGCCTTGATACAGTTAAGTTATTCTGTAGATCACATACTTGGAAGTCTATAAATATCTTTATTATGCACTGTAACAAATATGTTTAGTTAGTATATAGAATACCTAGGTAATCTGTCTAGAAGTGTATATCTCATGCTAATGGTGACATATACTTCATATGTAGATATAATTTAAGAACTGTAATTTGTGCTGAACTTGAGAGGAAACAAATTGTAATCAGTTTTTGGCTGTCTGTATCAATGTCTGGCTGTGGAACACATATCTTACACTACACCACTTGCTATTGCCAGTGATCCATGCTAAGCTTGTTGTCTGTAGTCTGGATAATTCTACTGTATAACCAGGTGCTAGGCTTTGACCCCCTTTTCCCAGTAACCCCCTGTAACATAATCCTGAACTTCCCTCAAAACTAAAAGAGAGAATCATTTTTACTCTGACTTATCCAGAACATCATTCATGCCAGACAACAAGGACCAGCTTTATAAGAATTTGCCATACTTGTGAAGAACATTCCCTTTAAGTGAGTCTTTTAGTTGGAAGTAGAACTTGTTGGGTGGATGAGTGGTGGACATGTTTGCTTTTCCATCCAACTGATTAAGTTGTTTGTGACAGAGCAGGTTTATATAACAGAACACCTTTAATCATGCATTTTGGAGGTGCATGGGATACCAATTTTTGTGTTTGTTCTCAGGATAGTGTGTTGTTTAGGCTATTATTGTTACCTTTCCAGTTCCAGTTCATGATCCACCATTTATTTTGCCATTGATGCATATGTTCTGAGATACTTGTAGCTTTCTAGAATTTTGTGTGCAGTATGCCATTAAGATATGCTCCATAATACTGGTGTGTATAGGCTCTAAACTGTGGAAAACGATTGTGCTGGTTGTGAGGTGATATATTCCTGGCAGTAGCAGTGAATATTTTTATACCAGAGGTAAAAGTACTTAAATTTGTTAAGTATGTATGTTTGATTTATATTGCGATTTGTTTCAGAAACAGAGAAACCTGAAGCTTGTAGTTGCATCAGCAACTGTAGATGCTGAACAGTTGTACAACTTCTTTAATCAAAATTCAAGTCATGATATGAGCAAGGACACTGCTGTTATTATGAGTGTGGAAGGGAGGCTGTATCCAGTGGACATACACTATGTGAAAGGTAATATTGTTAGCAGACATGTTGAATTTATGTCTATATTTTTTTCAGGAAATTAGTATGTAGGTTTTGTCATTGTTTTGATAAAGAGTAATGTTCAGATTGTTGTTGCTGTTGTTTATCTACACTACAGTTTAAAGAATATCCTTTGTTAGAGTGTCTCCTTGTTTCTATTGAATGGGTAGAATAAATAATAGAATGTTGTTCAGCTGTATTAATTCATCTTCTAACATAATTCATTGTTGTTAAGTATATATTTGTACTATAAACATCACAGTATTCAGGAATTAATGCTGTTTTAACAACAGTGTCTTCATATGTAACAAGCTTATTGTATATAAATATCAAAACTGAACACAACATACTATTTCACTGCTGCATTAACTGAAGGTTATGGAACAGGTTCATTAGTAAGAAGCTAATAGTTCCTCAGTCAAGAAATTCCCTGCATTTTATGGAACCCCAAGTTTCATTACCATGCTCACAAGAGCCTGCCATTTATCCATATCCTGAGGCAGATTAACACAGCCTATGCTCTCCCACCCTATTTATTTAAAACCCATATTTGTTTTACCCTTCTGTCTGTTTTTATCTCTCTTTCTTTCAGGTTTCCTCACTAAAACCCTGTATGCATGTCTCTTTTCCTCCGTATGTGCCATATGCCCTGCCTATCTCATCCTCCTCTGTAATTTGCACAATTTGATTCTGCCTGGGTTCTTCATTTCAGAACCAGTACCTGATTATGTAAAAGCTGTAGTTGATACAGCTGCATTAATCCATGAACATGAACCACTGGGAGATATATTGGCCTTTCTCACTGGACAGGAAGAAGTGGACAGAGCTGTTAGTCTATTAAAGCAACAAGCAATCAATAACAAAAGCAATTGTAAGTTGTTTCAATGTCAGCTGATTTTTTAAGATATATTTTGATGCCATATGACAAAATGTAATTCAAAACATTATGATCAACTGATAAGGTATGTCACTCCATGTTGCTAATTGTAGCACTGCTTTCTGCCTCAGGTGTAGTGAAAGATGAATAAAATATTTTGGTGTTATTTTGTATCTGTTTGATTGTTCGTGATGATTATTGATTGATTGATTGATTATTCATTCTGGTTTCTAGAGATCCTGACTGGTTCAGTGTCATTCAGTAGCCACAATCATTCCAATCACTAATAAAAGTTTTATATATATATATTCATTCGTTTAGTAGTCTGTCTTACGACAGGTCCAAAGCCTCTTCCAAAGGGAGCTCTCCACATAGTGCGATCTTGAGCTTCCTCCTTCAAATGTGAGTATCCTCTCCTATCCTTAAGGTCATCCAGTAGCTTCCTACATCTTCTTCCTCATCTTTCTGTCACTTCTATCCCCCATTCCTTCACCAACCTGTTGTAAAAGGCAGTTTCTACGCAAAATGTGACCAATCCAGTTACCCTTCCATTTACTTACTTCATGTAGGATATTCCTCTGCTCCTTAAATCTAAGTAATACTTCTTCATTTCTCACATGATTGGTCCAACTGATCTCTTACGTCCTTCTCCAGCACCACAGTTCAAAACTTTCCAGGTGTTTCTGATCTACTGCCTGAAGCATCCAAGTTTCAGCACCATATAAAGTTATGCTCCAAATGTAGCACTTCACTAGCTTCTTCCTCAATTCCAAGTCCAATATGCTAGTAAAAAGAACCCTCTTCTTGTTGAATGCAGCTTTAGCCAAAGCAATCCTACATTTAATTTCACAAGTACATCTTCTGTCATTTGTTAAAATGCTACCCAAATATTTAAAAGATTCCACATTCTCTAGTTGTTTTTGGTCTATCATAATTTTTACTGGGAATGGTTGTCTTGAAATTCTCATTACTTTTTGTTTTTTCCACATTCATTTCCATTCCATAGCATCCTCCAATTTCAATTAGTTTATCAATCATGTCCTGTAGCACCATTTCTTCCTTAGTAACACAAAGTCATCTGCATATTTCACAGTGTGAATGATTTACCCGCCTATTTTGAAGTCTCCAAACCCTTCCAGAGCTTCCGTGGTAAGGCATTCGCTGTACAGGTTGAATAGAATTGGTGACAAATAGCATCCTTGTCTAACTCCTCTTTCAGTCTTTACACTTCTTGTCTCCTTTTGGTTCAGTCATAATTTAACACTCTGAGCCATGTAAAAGTTGCTAATCAGTCTTCTTTCACGCCAGTCAATACCAGTTCCCTTTAGGATCTGCATTAATTTGGTCCAGTTGACTCGGTCAAATGCCTTCTGCCAGTCTATGAAGCAAACACATAGTTCCTCCTCTCTCTCTAATTTTTGTTCTTATATTATTCTCAGCATCCCAATTATATCTCTATTTTTTTTATATATATATATATATATATATATATATATATATACAGGGTGTCCCAGGAGGAATGTGCCAGACTTCAGGAGAGTGTTCCTT
>Ga0123355_10002867_pt1 | contig 24481 bp, 21 predicted proteins | sample TergutEmb28metaG_3_FD_89872 | JGI IMG/M metagenome (GOLD analysis project Ga0123355, IMG submission 89872) | Embiratermes neotenicus P1 segment gut microbial communities from Petit-Saut dam, French Guiana - Emb289 P1 | ecosystem: Host-associated > Arthropoda: Insects > Digestive system > Gut ... | reverse complement strand
TTCATAACAGATAGCATATCCCACAAATTCATTTTTTCAACATTTTTTTGAAAAAAAATGCAAATTTCTTCACAAATTGCCAATAATTGGTATCCTACAGACTGTCGGCGAAACTGTCAATAGGCAAATGCCCCCAAAAAGCCCCCGCCCCCGCTTCCCCCGGCACGCTTCTCACAGCCTTCCCGGTTCCACCGGGAAGGCCCCCAGCAATGCCCCCGCCGCGCGTGAGCCACCAGTACAATGCCCGGCAGGGGAGGATATACGGTTTAAGAAGCCATTTGCATGGACTCTCCGCGAAGGAGACCTCAGGCTCCGTAGCGGGTTCCCCATGCGGGATTCTTAAACCGTATATCCTCCCCTGCCGGAGCTTTATGCGGGAATGCTCATGAGCGGCGGGGGCGGCTGTGCATGGGCCAACATTTCCGCTATAATAGAGCTATGAGGATAGAAATTAATCCCCGGGGTAACGGCGCTTGCCCCCTGTGCAGTGTCTGTGGGAATTGCCGGGTTCAAGATGCCCTTTCGCAGTCTATGGACGCCTTTTCTCAGCCCGGTAACCCAATGGAGCTGGTAGTGTATTCCTGCCCCTTTTTTAAGGAGAAGGCAGAACGTGAATGAACGGCTCGATTCCCTGCTAAAAAGGTACGGCGAACTGAACGAACTGGCTCAAGACCCGGAACTTTCAAGGGATACCAAAAAATACCGGGAAGTAATGAAGGAATATTCCCATTTGGGCGAAATCGCCGCCGCCAATGAGGAAGTAAAAACCCTTTCAAAACAGCTTGAAGACCTGAAAACCCTCATCATGGACGAAAAAGACCCCGAAATGAAGGAGTTGGCCAAAGAGGAAACCAGAGAACTGGAAGGGCGGACAAAGGACGCGCAGGACAGGCTCAAGTTTCTTCTTGTTCCCCGTGACCCTCTGGATGAAAAAAATATCATTATGGAAATCCGCGCGGGAACCGGGGGGGAAGAAGCCGCCCTTTTTGTCTCTGACCTTTTCCGTATGTACTCCCGTTTCGCCGAAACCAGAAGCTGGAAGTTCGAAATCATGAACTCCAACGAGACTGAGCTTGGCGGCTTTAAGGAAATTGTGTTTTCCATAAGCGGAAAGAACGTGTACGAAAACCTCCGGTACGAGTCGGGGGTTCACCGGGTTCAGCGGGTTCCCTCCACGGAAGCTTCCGGGCGTATTCACACATCGGCGGTAACCGTGGCGGTGCTTGCCGAGGCTGACGAGACGGAAATCGACATACGGCAGGAAGACCTGCGCATTGACGTAATGCGCGCGGGCGGCCCCGGCGGTCAGTCCGTCAACACCACCGACTCGGCGGTGCGCATAACGCATCTTCCCAGCGGGCTGACCGTCCATTGTCAGGACGAAAAAAGCCAGATCAAAAACAAGGCCAAGGCCATGCGGATACTTCGCGCCAGAATCTACGAGATGGAAGAGGCCAAGGCCGCCGCCGAGCGATCCGAGGCCCGCAAAAATCAGGTTGGCTCCGGGGATCGCTCCGAGCGGATCAGGACGTACAACTTCCCCCAAAACCGCCTGACCGATCACCGCATAAACCTTACCCTTTACAAGCTTGACCTTGTTATGCAGGGAGATGTGCAAGAGCTTTTTGACGCGCTAAAACTTTCCGCACGGGAAGAACTTCTGCGCGCCACGGCCTCGTAAAAACACGCCCAAATGACCATCCGGGAAACTCTTGCGCAGGGAAAGCGGCTGCTCCAAGCGCCCTCCCCTTCCTCCTGTATCGACACTCCGGCGCTGGACGCAGCCCTGCTATTGGGCGAGGTTCTGGGCATGGGCCGGGCGGGTTTGATCCTTCACGAGCATGACCCGGTAACGGATGCGGAAAGGGAGCGGTACATGGGCCTTGTTTCAAGGCGAAGGGGCGGCGAATGTACGGCCTACATTCTAGGCCGCAGGGAATTCCGGGGGCTTGATTTTACGGTAAACCCAAGCGTCCTTGTCCCGCGCCCGGACACGGAAACCCTTGTAGAAGCGGCGCTGGAATACATTGACGGGCGGGGCGGGGCGGGGCCGCTTGCCCTTCTTGACCTCTGCACCGGCAGCGGGGCGCTGGCAATCTCCCTGAAGAGCGAGCGCCCCTTCCTTCAGGTTACGGCCTCGGACATTTGCGCCGGGGCGCTGGAGACAGGGCGGGGAAATGCTCAGGGTATTTTGGGCCCGGACAGCATCCGGTTTATTCAAAGCGACCTGTTCCAGAACATTCACGGCGCATTTGACATTATCGTTTCTAACCCGCCGTACATTCCTTCCGGCGAACTATCCGCCCTGCCGCCCGAAGTCCGCCGGGAGCCGCATCTTGCCCTTGACGGCGGCGGGGACGGGCTGGAACTCGTAAGGAAAATTATTGCCCGCTCGCCGCGGCACCTTTCCCCCGGCGGTATCCTGCTGCTTGAGGCCGGAAGCGGACAAATGCCGGAAATCCGCTCGCTGCTTGAAGCCGGGGGCTTTGGCGGCGTCAGCGCGCGCAAAGACCTCGCGGGCAGGGACAGGGTTATTTCGTGCCGGCGAAGCGGGGAATAATGCCCGCCCCCTGTAACAATTCCCGCGCTTGTGTTACACTAGAATAAGGGAGAATACGTGAAGGATTTAGCAGAATACACAGAGACTACAACAGAATACGAGCTGTTTTGTTTTCTCCACGACAAGATTGTTTCCAGAGAGATTACAAAATTTTCCCAGATGCGGGAATTCGCCGCCCCTATACTGAAAAGCCAGAAAACCCACCCGGTTATCATGCGGGCGTTTGACCTTGTTAAGGAACTTAACTGGGGCTTTTTCTCGAGAATGGGAAAGGATACCCACGCGAGACTTTGGAGGGAACTGGTAATTCCTGACAAGCAGTTTCCCGATGCCGGAGACCTTAAAGACACCCTGCAAATATCAAACCTTTACATAGCCATGCTGGACATTCACGGCTATACCCAGTTTTGCATGGACTCCAGAAAAAACCTTTCCATGATGCATACGCTCGATCGCGCCATGAACACCGAGGCCGGGCGCATATCCACCTGCTGCCATGCCGTAAGCCAGCGGGAGCGGGGCGATGAAGTGGTAGTTGTCGCCGCAAGCGCCACCGATGTCCTGACGGTAACCCTGGCCATTATCGACTACTTCGGCAAAACCGATGTATTAAACGACCCTTCAGTCTCCACCCGCCGGGAAGGGAACGCCGATGCTCTGCCGGTATTCAAGATTTCGGCGGGGATCACCGGGGGAAACACCCAAAGCCCCCTTATCATTACCGAAAAAGGAAACCTTTCCGGCTTTCTGCTTAACTCAGGCGCGCGGCTCCAGACCCGCGCCAACGAGCTGTCGGGCAAGGAATCCAGAATTATGGTCGCCAAACAGGTTTACATGAACTACATCAAGGAAAACGAGCGGGAAAAAAGCGTCCTTTTCAAAAACAACGTCATCAGTTTTCTTGATACCGGGCAGATCGAGTTCAAGGGGGTGCAAATCCCTTCCTGCGAGGTGATTTTTAAGGAAGAGGACAAATACAAGCTGAAATTAAGCGAAGAGATGGGGCAGCTTTTCAATTCAATCAAGGAGAGCCTTTGGGAGCAGAAGATATTTCAGGATTTGATGAACCTCCTTATAAAAACCGCTCAGGTAATGCCCAAGTTTACCGTTGTACCGTCCAGCCCCATAAACGGAATGCAGACCGTTACCAACGACTCCTTTGTGCATCTTTGCCGCAGCGCCTTGAAAGCTTATGTGTATGACGAGGACTACTCCACAGCGGTGAGTATGCTTAAAACGCTTGTCTCCCTTGTCGAGCAAGTCCCCCACTACGACAGGCTTATCATGGACTACCTTCGGGGCATTACCAACAAGTACGCCCTGCTTCTTGAATCATACATGGAAACCATCGACAAGGAACTGGAAAGCCGGGCGCAGAACATTTTCCACAACAATTATCTTAAAGCATGGCACGCGGCCAAGAACGCCATTACGGTGTACGAAAAGCTCAAAGTCATGGGCCGCCGCAGCCCGGAAATCCCCAAGAAAAAGTCGCTTTGGTACAACCTTATAAAGCAAAAGGCCGCGCAGATGGAATTTGTCCTGCACTCAGGCAAGAAGTAACGCCGCCCGGTCAAGCCTCCCGGCGCTCCATAAGGGCCGCGACAACTTCCACCTCGGCAATGCTGAGCCCCAAGCGGGAGGCGATAACCTGCGGGCTAAGGCCCGCCCGCACCAGCTCCCGAATCTGCCCCCCAACCGGCGGCGGAGCGGACTCAGGCGGCGGCTGTGCCGCCACAGGATCGGCCGGCGCTAGAAGAGCGGAGGCTACCGGGGCGGACTGAGTGGCAGGCGGCGGGGCGGGGGAAAGGCTCTGCCGGTGCGGGTGGTAGCGGTTTTTCCCCAGTTCCTCGTAGGTTGGAGTTGGGGCTCTTTCGGCAAGGGACAGGTGGATAACTTCGTCCTCCCGGCGTTTTTCCAGTTCCCGGACGTATACCCTTAGACGCTTATCAACATCTTCCAGTAGGGCCCGTAAGCTCTTTCCCCGCTCTTCGATAAGGGAAATATCCCTGTCGGTGGTTTCGTCAATCGACCGTACAATACTGTTTACCTCTTCCCGCAGCTCAGAAAGGATGCGTTCCTGTCCGGTTCTGCGGCGAAGGTATGCCCTGAAGTAAAAAAAAGAGGCGACAGAGCCCAGTAGCGCCAAGGCGGAAAGGGTAACAGCCACATACATCGCAGGCATACCGTACCCTACCCCGACAAATCAACATTGCGGCCCAGCGCCGGGTCTCGAAACGCGGGCGGGGAAGCGTCGGCGGCGGGCGCTTGTTCTTCCGGCTGTTTTCCTTTGGCCCCGCCATGCCCTGAATGGTCGCCGCCGCTGCCCTTCTCGTGCTTGATCGTTCCGTCCTTGCCCGTTTCCTGAGCCTCGTTCACGGATCGGACATTTTCTTCCAGCTTCATCTGGGCCTGCATCTGCTGAATGGATTCCTGAATCTTTTGCCCGTCCTTTATGGCGGCTTGGCTCTTCCCTACATTGGCTAATTGGGCAAAAAGGGCCTGAATATCAATCGGTTGTATAGCCATCGGGCCCCTTCTTCGCCTCATCGCTGGGCTCTTCGTATCTGGTTACCCGTATTAGGCCATTTTCCAGAATAAAGGTAACCATCCGGTATTCGGTGTGGACATTGTTAACGGCGTCCCGGATAATAATTTTAACCCCCGGATACACCTTTACGGAAGCCGAAACCCTGCCCCTTGCTTTAAGCGTATTCAGGTATTCCTGAATCCTCGCCACGCCTTCGACAGTACCCCGCAAGTCCGCCATAAGGACGTGCCGCCTGTCTATAAGTTCCCCAAGGTAGACCTCTTTGTCTTTGGGCAGGGATTTCCTTTGCTTTTTGATGTTGATAAGCGTCTGGATATTAAGCTGCACTTCCTCGAGCTGCTTTTCCATCTCCGCCTTTTTCCCCGTCAGGGTTTCAAGCTGCAATTTGCTTTGGGGATCAATGCCCACTTCGCAGATCGTCTCAGTGCCGCTTGTCGGGCTGCCGATAACCTTGGCGTTGATCTCTTCCGATGCCCTAAGCCTTCCGCCCACGATATTGGCCCGCTTTCCCCGGCAAACGATCCGCTTAAAAGCGTCAACCTGAGAATTGATTATCCCGTCGGAAACTACCACCATGTTTCCGGCTTCCACAATCGTATTCTCGATAAATCTGGCCCAGATAGACCTTCCGGCCTTGACCGTTCCGGTAAATTTTCCGGTAATGCCGTGGTGAACAATAATGTCCCCTTCAGCGTCCAGTTCCGCCTTGCCGACCGTGCCGTTTACCTCGATATTGCCGGCGGCCTTTACCGAAAAGCCGTCCTCGACATTCCCGTTAATAATAACCGTTCCCAAGAATATGATATTGCCGGTTTTAAGGCCCACGCCCTCCTTAACCGTATACACTGGCTCCACGTTGATCTTTCCCCCGGCAATTACCACCTGCCCGTTAATGTCGGCGATTATCGTATCCCCGTCATCCCCCACATGGACATTTTTGCCCACAGGAACCGGTATGTCCTTGCCGTTCTTGGCGGGAATTGCCTTGCCCGTTACCGTCCTGCCGCTGGTTCCCTGTCCCGGCGGAATTTTTTTGGCAAGGGGCTGGTTCTGCACCACATTTTTGATGATGTTAAGTTCCTTAAAATCGATCCTGCCGTTGGCCCCTTCTTTAAGCGTTATCTTGCTCTGATCGGTTTCAAAATTATACTGAATGTAGGCATCCCGGCCATTGACCGGTTGAAGCGCCTCGGCGGCAACGAATTTCTCCCTGTACGCCGGACGGTCGGCAAATGCCCTTACCTGTTCCTCGTTAACCCCGTACACAACCCGGTTGCTTTTCAGGTAACTTAAAAACGTTTCCGCGGAAATATCGCAACCCCCGGCGCCGGGAGGGGTTACGCTGATATAGGCTTTCATCTCGGCATCGGGGACATCCACAGTAACCATGCTGTCATTCGCGGGCTGATGCTCAAAACTGCCTACCCGGACATATATTCCCGCCGCGTCCCGGACAAGGTTTGACACCAGCCCCTGATCATAGTCGCTTATGCCGCGGTCTTGAAGGAGAGAAGCGGCATCAGAAGCCGAGGCAGGGCGGCCCCGTCCTGTGGGAGATACCGCTTTAAGGTACGCACCGTCCGGCCTAAGCTGAAGAAAGACATCCCCGTCATGATCCTTAACAACCTCGACCTCGGCAATTTCTTCGTGCTTGTCCTTCGATGCGCGCTTTTTTTCTTTTTTGACGATGGCTCTTTCGTAGGCCGATATAACCCAGTTCTTTTTGCCCGATCCCAGAAAGCCGGAAGCCCCCCTTTCGGTTATCTCGTATTCAAGCCTGCGTACCGGGACATTCAGAAGGGCGGCGGCCTCTGCGACCGTGTCTTCCAGAGTGGCCCCGGTAACGCTGACGGTTCGTATGCCTCTATCCCGCTCCAACCGCTCTTTGACAATCTGCTGAAGCCGGACAAAATCGACCATCCCTATATTATCCCTCTGGGGCCGCCGCGCAGTTTAAATCTGAGCCGCATAATAGCCTTGGTATGAAGCTGAGAAACACGGGACTCGGTAACCTCCAGCACCTGTCCTATCTCTTTGAGCGTAAGGTTTTCAAAATAGTAAAGAACCAGAATCTTTTTTTCTTTTTCCGGCAGTTCGTTAATGGCCTCCACAATGACCCGGCGTATTTCGTCCCGCTCGGCTATGACTTCGGGGTTAAGGCATGCCGGGGATTCTATGCTATCCCCGATAGATACCCTGTCGTTGTCGTCCCCGGAATACCAGACATCGTTGATGGACAGAATGGACGTTCCCGAAATCTTTTGCAATGTTTTAAGGTATTCTTCTTCGCTTAAACCCAACGCGCCGGCTACTTCCTGATCCGTGGCGGTTCTTCCAAGCCTCGCCTCCAGCGTGCCGATAGCGTCCTCTACCTCGCGGGTCTTTTGCCGCACCGAGCGGGGAACCCAGTCGATAGAACGCAGTTCGTCAAATATGGCTCCCCGAATCCGGGTAACGGCGTAGGTTTTGAACTTTACGTTTTTTTCGGGATCGAATTTATCAATAGCGTCAAGAAGTCCAAAAACTCCAAAACCGACAAGATCGTCAAACTCTACATTATGGGGCATACCGACAGCGACTTTGCCGGCAACATACTTGACCAAGGGGGCGTACTGCTTGATAAACGCCTCCCGGATCTTCATGTCCCGTGTTTTCCGGTATTGAACCCAGAGTTCGGCTTCTTTTTCCTGTTCCGCAGAATAAGCGTCCTGATTATCCACAGGGAGCTTCCCCATATTATCCCTCTTTATCTTTACTTAATACCGTTCGCAGTCGTGCGGCTATGTCCTTGGCGCTAAAATCCTCCGGCCATTGCGAAGCTTTATTGCTTCGTGATGGTTTTTTGGAGGGAGCCGGAGCGGAATACTCAACGGTGTCCTGCGCCTGACCTGCCGAAGCCGGTGTAAAAGCCCCCGCCATGCTATCCAAGTCCGGGAAAAAATCCCCCGAACCGGCAGAGCCCGAAACATCCACAGCCGCCGGCTTCGTCTGAACCGCACCCGGCGCCGGAGCCTGAATGGGCCACGGCTCCCCTCCGGCATCCTTGCCGCCCAAAGGAGACAGCGGATCCCACGGCGTAAACGGCTGAGGTTCGGGCATTCCTTCCAAACTCCCTTCTTCATTATATCCGCTTTTCGCATCCTGATCCATACCTTTAACTGAAGGCTGTCCTATCTTTCTTTGCAAGTCCGCAATATCGCCCAGTCCTTCCTCCGAATCGTCCGCCTGAGCCCCCATGAACACCTGCCCCCCGGCGGGCGGGGGAGCGCCGGAAAACTCCCCGTGCGTAAAGCCCGCGAAATCCCCTTCAGTAATATCGACCTTGGAACCCAGGGGGAACGAGGTTTCCCTGTCCATGCCGCTGGACAAAAGTTCCGGCAAAAAGCGGCGCACAAGGATGTAAATGACTTCCGATACCACGAAGAAAATAACCGCGAAGATAAGCGGGCGGACAATCAGCATGGGCATACCTGTCCGGTTTACAAGCCCTATGAGAAAGGAAAGCAGAAACGCCATCGCGGCGGCAACGCCGCCAGCCTTCAAGTTAAACACGCTCTTTCCTTTCCCCCCTACTCCGCCTTGCCGAACAGCCGTTTGAGCATGGAAGCAAAGCCTTTTGTCTGTTTGGGCTCTCTTTTTTCCATTTTGCCCACAATATGCTGAACGCAGATACTGGCCTTGCACCGGGGGTCGATAACCATAAAGGGCCTTTGCCGGATCACAGCTTGGCTAACCACCGAATCATCGTAAATAAAGCCTAAGTAATCCACTTTAAGGTTTAAAAACTGCCCCGCGATGTGCGTCATTCTGTCGGCGACCTTTTTCGCCTCGACAGCACTCTTAACCCGGTTCACCACCAGTTTAAGGTCCATATCAAGGGCTTCGTACCTTGACTCGGAGGCTATGATTTTAATAATGCCGTAAGCGTCAGTAATAGCCGTGGGCTCCGGGGTGGTAACGATTACGGCATCGTCAGCGGCGGCGATAAAGTCAAGGACATTGCTGGAAACGCCGGCGCTGGTGTCAATGATAATTATGTCGGCAAACGAAAGGGTATCCAGTTCCTTGATAAAGTTCTGCCTTTCCTTGTCGGTAAGGTTGGCTATTTGGGAAAAGCCGGAAGCGCCGGCAACAATGGAAATGCCGTAATCGGTTTCTACCATGATTTCCTTCATGGGTTTGTTTTTGCGGATCATGTCGTACAGGGTAAACTTGGGAACCATGTTAAGCATAATATTTACATTGGCAAGCCCCAAGTCAGCGTCCATAACCACGACCTTTTTCCCCAGCCGGGCGTAGGCCAGGGCCATGTTCACCGACACGTTTGTCTTCCCTACCCCGCCCTTCCCGCTGGTTATGGTAATAACCCTCGTTTTCCCCGCCCTCGCCGGCGGCTGCAGCGCGGCATCCCCGGCGCGGGCGGCTTTCGCCTTTGCCTTTCCCTCACCGGTATCCTGACCCGTACCTCTCTGGCGCATAATTTCCCGCAATCGCTCAGCCTGATCTTCCATACCTGCCCCTTTATCTCCACTTCTGCATTTGTTCGTGCCCTTTATCGGGGAACTTTTCTTCCATCTTTACCCGGTTAACCCGGAAGCCTTCAAGGTTTATCAAAAACTGGATAACGCTGGCCTTCCGTATGTCCGTGGGCACTTTTTGCCCGAAGGTCATGTAGGAAACGCTCTTGCCCTTTTCGGCAAGGGCCCCTATTACGTTGCCCATGCGTATAGTCTCGTCCATTTTGGTAACAAGCACGGAGCGGTAGTCAAACGCCTCGAACTGCTGAAGGATTTCCTTCAGGTCGCTTGCCTTGGTGGTAGCCGCCACGGCAAGGTGCGTTTCCGCCAGCGTTCCGCAGGCGCTTAAAAGCTGCTTCATCTCTCCCAATTGTACCATATCGCGGGGATTTCTTCCGATTGTGTCAATAAGAAAAAGGTCTACCGCATCGGCATGCAGCGCCAGGATTTTTTTCATCTCGTCATACTCGGAAACAGAATAGCAGGGAAACTCCAACAGTTCCCCGTACTTTTCAAGATGCTCTCTGGCCCCGATTCTGTAGGTGTCTATGGTAATAAGCACGATCCGGCGCTTCTGGTTGGCCTTGTCGTCAATGCCGAAGTTCGCCGCCAGTTTCGCTATGGTCGTGGTTTTTCCCACCCCGGTAGGCCCGACAAGAATCATGATCCGGGGGCGGACTTTGAAGGTGTCATTCCCATAAATCTTGACGCTTTCCCCTATCCATTCCAGAAACTTATCCTGCACGGCGTTATAATTGTCAAGGCCGCCAAGGGTAATCTCTTCCCGTCCCCGATCCAAAAGGGATTTGCGGTAGGCGGCGGGAAAGTCGTTAAGGATAAGTATCTCGTCTATCCGGTTAAGGGTGGGATGCTCCTCTCTGGAGCCAGCCAAGCCTTGGCTTTCGAGCTTTTCCTTGATGCTTTTGATCTCGGTCAGCACTTCTTTAAGGGCGGCGCTTTCCTTGCCCGCGTTTGCCATAGCAAGAATCTTCTCTTTTTCCTCGGCAAACGTTGTCGCCGCCCCCCTTGCCGCCGGCATATTTGCCGCAGGCATATTCGCCGCCGGCACATTTGCCGCCTCTCCTGAAACGGGCGCTTTGAGCGGCGCAGGCGTGTCGGACGCACCCGCTCCCGCGCGGTACTGTCCCTGCCCCATGCCAATCGCCGGAATAAAGCCCGTAATCCGCACCCCCTCCTGAGAAAAGAGGTTTAAAAAGCCGCCGGGGATTTTGACGGCTTCCTGTTTAAGAATGGTCAACCGCTCCCCGTACTTTTCTTTGGCCTTCATTTCTGCCTCAAACAAGGTAGGAGCCTGTTCGCTGAATAACCGGTTGTTCATATGCCGCCCCTTACCCTCCGTGATCTTCCAGCCTGATTACGCCGATAGAGCCTACCGTGTAATCCTGAGCGATTTCCGATACCGAAAGAACCGCCACCTCCGGCAGTTCCCGTTCCAGCGCGGTTTTTACCAGATGCCGGGCCTGAAAAGAACACAAAATCACCGGGAAGTAGCCTTGATCATGCACCGCCCGCACGGCTTTTCCTACCGCCCGTATCCACGCGCTGTGCAAGGACGGCTCCAGCGCGGCAAACATATCGCCGGAACTGTCCTGCGCCTTACTGTCAACAATTTTTTGCTCCAGGGACGGGTCTAGGGTAAGCACGTTAAGCGCCCGATCCTCGTTGGCGTACTGGTGGCAAATCTGGCTTGCCAGAGCGTGGCGGGCCTTTTCTATAAGAAAGCGGGTGTCCGTGGTAAGCGGGGCGAAATCTGCGATAGCCTCCAGAATGGATACCATGTTCCTGATGGATATTTGCTCTTTAAGAAGCCCCTGAAGCACCTTCTGTATATTGCCCAAGGTAAGACCCTTGCCGTCCCGGCCCATAAGCACTTCGTCCACCACCGCCGGGTAATCCCTGCGGATGCCGTCAATAATGGCCTGCGTTTCCTGCCGGCCCAACAGTTCTGCGGCATGGCGCTTAATGATTTCGGTAAGATGCGTGGCTATTATCGAAGGCGGGTCTACGACAGTGTAGCCGGCCCGCTCGGCCTCGTCCCGCTTGGCCTCGGTTACCCACAGGGCGGGGAGCCCAAACGCCGGGTCTTTGGTCTTTTCCCCGGCAAGCTCTTCCTTGGCGCTGCCGGGGTTAATGCAAAGGTAGTAGCCTAGCCGGATAGTGCTTTTGCCCACGTCCACGCCCCGTATCTTAAAGCAGTACTCCGATGAGCCAAGGAGCATATTGTCGATAATCCTTATTTTCGGGATAACAATCCCCATGTCCAAGGCAATCTGGCGGCGCATCCCCTGCATCCGTTCCAGAAGTTCGGCCCCCTTGTCCTTGTCGACAAGCGGGATAAGGCCAAACCCCAGTTCCAGAGACAACTGATCCGGCGGCTCCATTTGGGGAATGTCCGTGCTTTCGTCTCTGGTCTTTTTCGCCCCCTCGGCGGTTTTTGACATCATTTCGTTAAAGCTGGCTTCCTTTTTCCGGGAGCGGGTCATGCGAAAGGCGTACAAGCCGGACAACGCCGCCATTGGCAACAGCACATACCACGGAAACCCCGGAAGCACGGAAAAGCCCAACAGAACCGCCGCCGCGATCCCGTAGACCTTCGGATGGCTGGAAAACTGCTGCGCGACCTGCTCGCTTAATTCCCCCTTGGAACCGGCGCGGGTAACCATAATGGCTACGGCGGTGGAAACAAGAAGGGCCGGAAGCTGGGCTAACAGCCCGTCCCCTATGGTAAGGGTAGTGTAAATCCCAAAGGCCGTGAGTATGGGCTCGCCGCGAAGGGACACCCCGATAATAACCCCGCCAAGTATGTTAAGGATAATCATGAATATCCCGAACTTGACGTTTCCGGAAATAAATTTCGTGGCTCCGTCCATAGACCCGTAAAAGTCCACTTCTTTTTGCAGGGCGTCCTTGCGGGCGGCGTGTTCCTTCTGGTCGATAGCGCCGTTACTAAGCTCAGAGTCAATAGCCATCTGCTTGCCCGGAAGCCCGTCCAGCGTAAAGCGGGCGGCAACCTCGGCGATTCTGGTGGCCCCCTTGGTTATTACCAGAAGCTGAACGACAATGATGGCGACAAAGATAACAAAGCCCACGACAAGGCCGGTCGTACCCCCCGCCCCCACGACAAAGGAAGAAAACGCCCGTATCATCCTGCCGTCAAACAATTCGCCTTGCGTCAGAATAAGGCGGGTAGAAGAAACATTCAGGGCAAGGGAAAACAGGGTAAGCCCGACAAGCACCGAGGGAAAGATGCTAAAGTCCGTGGGCTTTTGGATATACAGCACGATAAGAAGCACCAGAAAGGCGAACATTAGGTTGAAGGTCAACAGAACGTCAAGAAGCACGGTGGGAAGGGGCACGACAATCGCCAGCACCACAACGACCGGGCATAGCGCCAGTAGCACATTGCGGAAATCGCCCCTAAGCTGGAATCCCCCGGCGGGAAACGGGAACCCTCCGCCGGTATTTTGCCGGGCAGCGTCAGCCATTGGCGTCTCTCCTTGTCATCTTAAACCCCCGCCCCGCTTGCCCCGGATCGCCGGGCCTGCTTTTGCTCGAAGGTGAAAAATTTCCCCAGCACCAGAATTACCACATTCCAGTAGCGGACGGGAATCTGATCCCCAAGGGCGGTTTCCTGATAAAGAGTGCGGGTCAGGGGCGGGTGGGAAACCACCGGAACCCCGTGTTCCTTCGCCGCGTCCCGTATTCTGAACGCCAGTTCGTCCTCTCCCTTGGCGACAACCGTGGGGCCGTCCATGCGGGCGGGGTCGTACAACAGCGCCAGCGAATAGTGGGTGGGATTGGTGATAACCACGTCCGCCTTGGGAACCTCGTTAAGCATATTCCGGGACAAAAGCTCCCTAAAGCGGCTGCGGAGCCGTTGCCGCGTGTGCGGGTCTCCGTCTTCCTGCTTAATCTCTTCCTTCAATTTTTCCCTGGTCATTTTCAGGGATTCCTTAAACTGCCAGCGCTGGAAAAACACGTCCGGAATGGAAAGGACAAGGAGCAACAGGGCGGCGATAATCAGAAGCCGGGCCGCAAGCGAGGAAACAAGGGTAACCCCAAGCCAAAGGTCGATGGTCTGGAGGTTTACAAGCCGGTGAAACTCGGAACGGATTAAAAAATAGGCCACCGATCCGATAACAAGCATCTTGAAAATCGACTTGAAAAAGTTAAAGACCCCTTCCATCGAAAAAATCTTCTTGAAGTAGCGCCCAAAGCGTGGAAGCACCTTGGAAAAATCGGGAACCAAGGGCTTGGTCGTAAAAAGAAAGCCCACTTGAATAAGGTTAGAGAAAAGCCCCGCCACTACGCCCACGGCCAAAAGGGGCAGTGTAAGGCGGACAAAGTAATTCAGCACCACCCCGGCGGCTATCCGGTCGGTGAAGGGATCAAGGTCGTTAATGCGGGTAAAGAAAAACCGGATCATTTCTATGCAGTTTCTGACTATCCAAGGGGCCAGAATGATAAGGGCAATAGCCGGAAGTAAAAGCCCAAGGGCCGCCGTAAGTTCCTGGCTTTTGGCTACCCTGCCCTCCTCGCGGGCCTTGCGGTAGGTGGTGTCCGTGGGGTCAAAGGTACGGCCTTCGTCCTCGGCGGCGAACCACTGAAGGTCCATGCCTAAGGCGGCTTTGTACAGTTCGTCTCCCTTGATGTACATCATAGCGCCCCCCCGGTTATGCGATACCCGATGCGGATGTATAGCGTCTGGATCGTCTCGAAGCTGGCTCCAATGACCCTTGAAAACATTTCGGTCATAAACGGCAGGGCGGTGAAAATGACGACAAAGGCGGTCATTATGGAAATGGGGAAGCCTTCCGAAAGGATGTTGATTTGGGGCGCGGCCTTGGAGATAAGCCCCGTTGTCAGGGAAACCAGAAACAGCGTGCCAAGGATGGGCAGGGAAATAATGAGAGCGTCAAAGAACATCCGGGAAAGCCCCGACAGCACCATAGAAACAATGTGCTCCCTTCCGGCGATAAGGCTCATTACATTAATGGACTGGAGGGAACGCCAGAAGCCCCCAAGGAACAGTTCCCGAAAGCCGTCAATGGTAACGAATATGAGCATGGCGACAAGGTTAAGGTACTGGCCTATGAGGGGGTTTTCTATCTGCGCCACCGGATCGAATGCCGCCGACGCCGCGAAGCCCATCTGGAAAGAGAAAAACTGCCCCGCGGTAGAGAAGGCGGCGAAGATGATGTACAGGTAAAAGCCGATAATGATGCCGATAAAGGCTTCTCCGATAACAAGGAATATGAAATTAAGGCCAAAGGGGGCGATAACCCAATCCCTGACCAGCGCCGAAGAGAACGAGGCGTAGGCGGCAAACCCGGCAAGGGCGAATTTCGCCACCTGCGGTATGGCTTCGGAGCTTAACAGGGGGGCGACCTGAATCATGGCGAAGGCCCTGACCGCGATCAGCAGGAAGGCCGGAGCGGCAGCCAGTATTTCGCTTAACATATTCTCTTCAAACAACGCTCAAAGCTCCCCTTCGTGATATAGTCCTAGCGTACCATGCTAGGTATTTGCCGGAAGAGTTCTATCGTGTAGTCCCTTAGTATGCTGAACCCCAAGCCGCCCAGTAAAGCCAGTATTGTGAGAATGGCGAATACCTTGGGAACGAAGGTCAGCGTCTGCTCCTGTATGGAAGTGGTGGCCTGCAAGATCGCCACCACAAGGCCGACCACCAGAGCGCTCAAAAGCAGGGGCGCTCCCAGCATCAGGACATGTAAAATTCCCCCTCGCAACAGGGCGGTAACATCACCTATACTCACTTACAACCTCATCTTACGCGAAAGAGCGGATCAGTTGATCCGTCAAGAGCCCCCATCCATCAACCAGAACAAACAGGATGAGCTTAAAGGGCATGGAGATCATTATTGGGGGCAGCATGATCATACCCATTGACATAAGGGCGCTGGCTACCACCATGTCGATTACGATAAAGGGGATAAACAAGAGTATCCCTATCCTGAACGCCACGGTTAACTCGTTAAGTATGAAGGCGGGGATAAGCACGTAGGTGGGCACGTCCGCCAGCGTGTAGGGTCTGTCCAGCCCCCGCATGGCCATGAAAAGGCGGATATTGTCCCTGCCGGTGTTGTTCTGCATCTGCTGGAACATGAAAAGCCGCAAGGGGGCTTCGGCATACCGGTAGGCTTGCTCTACGCTTATGTCCCCGCTGGCAAGAGGCCGGAAGGAGTTTTCGTAAATCGTAGTAAAGGTGGGCCACATGATAAAGAGCGTCATGAAAAAGGCGACTCCCATGAGTACCTGTGTTGGGGGTACTTGCTGGAGAGAGAGCGCCCGCTTTACGAAGTCCAGCACTATGGCTATGCGGAGGAAGCTGGTCATAAGAATCAGAATGCTGGGCGCGAGGGAAAGGACGGTGAGCAGTAAGAGCAGTTGGAGGGAGAAAGCCACTTCCTGACCGCTTTCCGGGTCTCGTATGGTAAGGTCGATAAAGGGAACGCCGCCGGGCATTGGAGGGGTGGGAATGTCCACGGTTCCCGGCGTAACCATGCCCGGAAACGGGGGAACCTGCTGCGCCCCGGCGTTCCACGGGACTGCGGCAAAGAACAAAAGCGCAAGGACAAAAAAACCGGCAAACCGAGTCATGTTAAAGCCCCCTTAGCCTTTCCCGCTGTTTACGCAAGCCCTCGGCAAAGGAGCCGGGACTGCCACCGGAAGCGCCGGACATATCGGCCCTTCTGCCGAAGCGCTGTAAAAGGGCGCGGAAGTCGATAAAGCCTTTAAGTTCCGGCCCGGCGTTTCTTTTGGCGTCGTCAAGGAGCAGGGTTTCTAGGGTTTCGTTGTCGTTGATTTCCGAGATAAGGTTTACCACGCCGGAGCCGCCGCCGACAAGCCACGCTTTTGAGCCAAGGGAAATTACGGCGGCGTAGGAATCGCCGCTTAGGGGAACGCGCGCCAGCAGTTTAAGGTGCGGGTCGCGGCTTTCCTGCGGGCGGGCGATGCGTTTAATAAAGAAGACTACCCCGTAAATCGCCAGCGCCGCCAGCGCGAGGACAAGCACCATTCTTACAACGACAAATGTGGGAGACCCGCCGGGGACTCCGGCGGCGGGAAAGGGATCGTCAAAGATAATGGCGGTTTCATCGAAGATCGCGCCCGCCGGGGCTTCTGCCGGAATTTCCGCCGGAACTTCCGGTGGGGCTTGCGCCGCTTCCATGACCGGCACGGGCTCTTCCGTCTGGGCCTGTAGCGGGAACGCAACGCCGAAAAGCCCGGCGCCGGTATATAATGCCGTGAGAAAAAACCCCAAACAGGGCCTGAATGTTTTCAGTTTTTCCCCTCCCAAGTTAAAACTGACTGTAACTACTTACATCAATGGGCCTGTTCCGGAACCTGATATTCTGGAACGACCTTCTACCAGAACTATATCACAAGGAGATTTTTTTTGCTAGTGCTTTTTGTGAAAAAAGAGCGAAATTCGGTGATATTTTTGCCGCAGTAAGCGCAAGAATGGAAATTATGCCGTAGGTGAATGTTTTTCTTCCGAAATGTGAGACGGCGGGATGTCATGTTTGAAGGCTTTCGTAAGGGCAAGCACCGTCTGGACATCCCGTTCATCAAGCTCGACCAACAGCCGAAATATCGCGCCGATGGCATTCTCCCGCCTTTCGCTTTCCCGTGCCTGCGCTTCCTGCCCGCCGCTTACGAGGTATTCGACCGTTACACCTAACGCGCTGGCTATCTTCGCGGCGATGTCCGCCGGGGGCATCGAGGCCCGCGCGCCAAGGTAGCAGTCCAGTGTACCCTTGGCGATACCTGTTATCACGCTTAACTCCCTGACCGTAAGGCCACGGGAGGTAAGCGCCGCCCGCAAGTTTGTCTTGAAGCAGGTTCCGTTCATAGCAGGCACAGTACAGGCACGTTTCGGGCAGGCCGCGGGCAGGCTGCCCGCCTAGAATGCCCTGATTGTTATGCCAAAGCCGACTGTGTGGGCGGCCCTGTCCATGTTGTCCAGCCGCAGCTCGTATTCCACGTACAGCATCGCCGGGCCTGTAAGCGTGTATTCCAAAAGAGGATTCAGCGTCAGGTTTGTTGTCGTAAATTGATCCGGCGATTGTAGTATCACGCTAAAAGAAGCAGTCAGGTTGGGCAGTATCCTGTATTCCACGCCGGGGATAAATTCCAAGGCGGTATCCGAATCCGGCGCGCGCGATACGTCTTGAGTCGAAATCAGGAATACATTGAGATCCCTCATGACTCTGTATCCTAGCATCTGGCGCAGGCGAAGCGCCCCGTGGTTTTGGCCGCTGTCCCCGTCCCACGATGCCAGCCGTTCCGCCCTGAGCTGAAACCCTGCCGTTACATCGGGTATGCCGGTAAAGTTAAAGCCAAAGAGGGCTTGGCCATTGGCGGTTATGTCGTAGGAAAAAACAGCGCTGAACACCGGGTGGATATAGGTTGCGCCAAAAACCATCCGCTCGCCGCTTCTTCGTAGATCATGACCGTCCGCTCTGAACGCTGCGCCCACGCTTAAACCCTGCACGGGCGTAGAGTATTCAACACGAAAGCCCCGTACTTCGCCAAGCTTTACTTCCGCATGACTGTTGTGCCATGTGTTCAGCACCCACGGCGTACTCGAAATTTGCCCCATCACCAGACGCAACGAGTCATTTCCCCAAAGCCCGCCAAAATCTACCCAGCCGTAAATGCCGTTCAGGGTAAAGTGTCTGTCAGGATCATCGGCCATCTGGAACGTAGTGTCCAGCCTGGCCCCGAAGTTTTCCCTCGTAACCGTGCCGATGAAGTTGAACATGGGCTCCCCTTCTTCCCGGTGGGTGGCGGTAACCGCTTCGTCAGCGTCCCCGCCATTTTGAAGCTGGATGCCGGCGTACACGCTGCCGCTGAATGTAATTTGCGCGAAAGCGCCGCCAGCCAGAACGCCGCCCAGCAGCGCGGCGATGATTATCTTTTTCATGGGTTCTATTCCTCTCCCTGATACTTTGAATGAATGATTTGAACGGCGTTGGCTCGCAAGCGTGTTAGTCGTTCAGCGTAAAGTCGTCCTCGGTGATGCTCTCGAAATTATTGATCAGGGCATTCCTTCCGGCGTTTCTGACCCCACGGAGGGTATAAGAAGCGCCGCTTCCAATAACAGGAAAATCAAAACTATTGCTGTTAAGAACAGTGCGTTCCCAGCCTGCCCTCCGCTCATTTACGGTGCTTATCCAATCCGGGGAATAGCCCCCAGTGAAGCGAAAGCTGGTAATGTATCCCCCTTCAAGCTCAATATGCACCGTTACGAGTCTTCCTCCGTAACCTCCCGCTGCGCCCCCTGCCATGCCCTGCACCTCTACCCCTCCGGTGTCGTAAGGCTGTTCGGCAGGGCCCCATCCGCCTCTGGTAACCGTCAAGGGAATATCGATAACGCAAGCCGCCACTGTAAGCATACAAAGGGCGAACATGGCGCTGATGGCGATTGTGATTTTCTTTTTCATCGCTTGTTTCCTTATCATTAAAATTGAGAATTAGAACCTGCCCATAACGCAGACGCGCTACGGGCAGGCAATTGAAGCTGTTCTTCTAATTACTACTGGCGGCTCGCATCGCCGCTGCCTCTTCACCGGCGCTTGTCCCAGCCCGGCGACCAGACACCAGCGTCCACGTAAACGCTTGTCCGCCGCCGCCGTATCCTAAGTTACCGTGGTAAATGACACCCATGCTGTCCTGACCCGCAGCGAAAAGGCCGGGGATAGGCTGTTGTTGGGGATTCAGTACGTTCATGTAGATGTCAACGTCAAGACCGCCAACGGTGCAGTAGAATACTCCCGCGAAAAAGACGGCGACAAACCCCTGATTCCAGTTCTCAGTCCCGGCTGGCGAATCGGCGACAGGGCCCGTTATGACAGGTCTGGCAATCCGCGGGCGGTTGGCCATAGCAGGTTTGTTAAAATCTGTGTCAGCGCCGGCGTCTATCATACTGTTATACCGGATGATGGCGTTTTGCAGCCTTTGCTCGGTAATGCTCCCTGGGGAGTTCGACATCGCGTTGAGCTGAGCCGCCAAACCCGCAAGGGTAGGAGCCCGGATCGCGTTTCCAACTTCCACTGCCCAATCAATAATGTCGTCAATCGCCGCGACAGGTACGTTTATAGCATAGCGGTTCCTCGGGTTCCCCGCGCCAGTTCCTGGGTTCCAGTCTCCACCAGAAACGTGCTGCGTCATAAAGAAGGGATTAACGGAAGCGCTCCAGAAACCATATTCCCGTATGCGCTCAATTTGACCGGCGCAAAGAATCACGGCAGCGAGACCTCCGGCGGCCCATGACTGAATGCCCCAGTTGTTCTCTTGCGCGAAGCGATCCCCCGCTCTGTCTATGCCGTCAAACCCTCTGTTTACCGCTACACGCATACCGTCGGGAGACATAGCGATACTTGTAACGGTATTCTTCCACCGTAAGCCGCCGTGCCATGTCGCCGCGTCTTGACCCGTCCGCAGCGGGACGGCGGTTCGAATGACGTTGGGCACGCTGGCGATGTTGCCAGTGGGCGGCGTTCTGAGGTTATAGGTGGCCCCGCCCGCCTGTCTTCCCATTCTGATGCCATCGCCCTGCTGTGTGCTGACCGTTCTCTGTTCGACAGAGGCTCCGAAAAGCTCTATCATCTTTCCGTGGTTCGCGAGGAAGCCACCGGTGGAAAGAACAACAGTTCTGCCAAGAACCCGTATCTGTTGCCCGCTGACTGTGTGCGTTGCTACTACTGTGTAATAGTAGGGGTGGCTGCCAGCGCCGCTTGCCGGAGCGATAAGGTCTGTTGCCCGTATATTGTGCGCATAGGCGCTCATGTTGTTTCTAAGGGCAGCGGTTGAAATGGCGTTCTGGAAGATTTGGCTCTTATACCCACGAACAGCCCCATTGTTCCATACCGACCCGTCCCAGTCATTTTGCCAACCCCAAAAAGCGGGAGCAGGAGGAAATACAGCGGCAGGGTGGAATACCCATCTGCTGGTAGCAATTTGCGAAACAGCGCCAGGGCCAGCAAACTTGAAACCATGAGATCTGGCCATCCAGTCTACGGTTGGGCCGGAGTCTGTTATAAGCCATTCTACAATGTCCGGTTTTGCTCCACCCCCTTGATAAACTCCTCCTGGATAACGGGCGGTTCCCGTCAGGGCATACGGCAGATCGGAGAAATAATTTAGGCTAAAGCCGTAAGTAGCCCCCATACCGCCAAACAGGCCATGATCGTCACGGCTCCAGTTATTAAGTTGCCCTTGAAAACTTCCCGCCGCGCCTGCGCCATACGTTTCAACCAACCATTCTGAACCAACCGCAAAGCCGCCCTGCACGGTATTGGAAGTTCCGCCGACTATGCCGGCTGCCTCCAGGCCCAACACGGAAGTACCGGGAACATCAGACGCGGCGAGAAACGCATTCGTTCCCGCGCCGCCAAGTCCAATCACGATTACATCGTAAACGTGATCAAAGCTTACCGCTTCGATTCCTCTTCTGGGGAAAGCCTCCGCCCACTCCGCAGACCTTCCCCCGGCTGCGTCAATCGCCCCCATAACTGCGTTCCTGACTCCCATGGTACTCATGGTTGCGGCGGCGACAGCATCCATGGGGAAAAGCCCGACCGACTGGTTTCGGATAACACGGGGAATGTAGTTGTTCTCTACACTCAGCATGAAGGGAAGAGTATCCGAATGTTCTTCCACAATGACAGAAACGATCCTGTTGTTTTGAAATTGCGTTGTTACGACAGCCGGATTAACCCTGTGATAGCTCATCGTCGTTATTGTCCATGAGCCATCCTGAACTGGTGTCCGGTGTAGTCCGCCACCCCCGCCGCCATTGCCGTTTCCGGGACACCCGGTAAGGGCCAATGTCCCGGCCAGTAATACAACCAACAACAGCGAAAGCTTTGCTGGTCTCAACAATGTTCTCATCTAAATACCTCCACAAAAATATGTTCACAGGCATACGCCCGCAAATGCCACTGAGTCCGTTCCGAACCTCGGTTAGGTTCGGAACGGGCTTTGGGAGAAAGCGGCTATAAGCCGTTTTCTCCGCTAAATCCAAGGTAGCTGTTCCAAAATCTGACATTTTGGAACAGCCTCTCGCGGGCAACTGTCAAAACCTATACTTTTTGACAGTGCCCGTTTGGGCGGAATTTTTAGAAGAATTTTACGAATTTTGTTGACAATTGCCGTAAAACATGGTAGTTTTTCATTATTGAATGGTGCAATTGCGTGAGGCTTTGCAACTGTCAAAAAGTATAGGTTTTGACAGTTACTTGGGCAGGGTAAACGGCCCTGCTGGACAGCTCAGACTGCTGGATCAAGCGGCGGGTTTTGCGGTAAAAATCCTGAAATATGACATTCGCCTGTCCCTGATTTCAGGGAAAATGCCATTGGCACAATATTTCAACTCTTGGTCGATCTTGATGAACGGGATGTCCAGACAGTACTGACAGTTACGAAAACACTGAACGCTCACGCCAAGCGGTACCCCGCTTCCTCCAGCGCCGTTTCCGCTTCCTTTATCTCATCGTAGTCGATGGTCTTGTCAGCGTAGATGATGGAGTTCTCGTGCCCCTTCCCAAGAAGTATGACAATGTCTCCGGCGGCGGCGAGGGAAAAGGCCTTTCGTATGGCTTGGGGGCGGCCTGGAATCAGAAAGAGGGTTTCGTCCCGTATCATGCGCTGTGATGTCTGGCAGCCTTTCGCGATCTCCTCTAGAATGGCCATCGGCTCCTCCCCGCGCGGGTCTTCGTCGGTAAGGATTACCGTGTCGGAATACCGGGCGGCAACCTCTCCCTGAAGGAATCGCTTTTGAGTGTCGCGCTCGCCGGGGGAACCGAAAAGGCAGATAAGCCTGCCCCCGCTGACATTCAGGCGTTCCCGCAAGGGATTTAAGACTGCCTCGAAAGACGAGGGCGTGTGGGCGTAATCCACCAGCGCCTCGAAGGGCTGGCCTCTGTGTATCGTGGTCATCCGGCCCCGCACGGGTTTCAGGTAGGGGACAAACTGGGCTAGGGTTTCGGCCTCCACAGAAAGCAGGCTGGAAACCACAAGAATGGCGGCAAGAACATTGCCCACGTTAAATGCGCCGGGAAGCTGATCCCGCAGCGTGAGCATCGCTCCGGTTGAAGCTGCAAAGGCCTCGTACCAGTTGCCGTCCGGCCCGCTTTCTACAAGGCGCAGGGAAAGATCGGCACTGGCTCCTTTGACGCTGAACCGGTACGTTTTGTGCATGGTGGCGGCGGCGAAATAGTCAGCGCTTGGGTCGTCGGCGTTTACCACCCCAAAGGACGGAAGGGGCAGCTCCATTGACGCCACCTGTTTCGTGTGACGGGGCGGGGCCGGAGAATCCAGACTGCGAAACAGCTCCGCCTTGTCGCTGCGGTACTGCTCCCATGTGCCGTGAAACTCCAGATGGTCGTGGGTAACGTTGGTCATCACCCCAACATCAAAACGCACGTCCCCCAAGCGGTTGGTGCGTTTGGAAAGGCCGTGGGAGCTAGACTCCAGCACCACAAACTCTACGCCGTTTTCACGCATTCGCGCAAGCATCCGGTGAATCGCCACGGCTTCCGGCGTGGTCTGATGTTCGCTGTTCCAGTGTTCGGTTATGCCGTCCCCGTGCTGAACCGTGGAAATAAACCCGGCCTTTTTCCCCAGCAGTTTCAGAAGCTGATAGATAAGGGACACGGTGGTGCTTTTGCCCTCGGTTCCGGTAACCCCGATTATCCCCATGCGGCGGGACGGGAAATCGTGAAAGGCATCGGCGATGGGAGACATGGCAAAGCGGGAATCTTTTACCCGTATGTACAGTATCCCCTCGCTGTAGGCGGCAAGTTCCTTTTGGTGAACCACTGCCAAGGCTCCCCGGTTTACGGCATCGGGGATATAATCGTGGCCGTCAACATGAAGTCCCGGCAGGGCGAAATACAACGCTCCCTTTTTCACCTGTCTGGAATCGTACTCCAGCGCCGTTATGCGGCAGGAAGGCCACGCAAAGCCATCAAGCTGAACGCGGGGAACCGGGGCGGAAGGCCCCAGCCGCACTTCGATAACCCCCGCCCTTTCCATTGTGGAAGGAACAAGAAACTCGCCGGGAAGCCGCGGCGGCTCGTTAATTGTATCTACACTCACCCTTAATTACCCCCATAGTACCCATGTTAAACGCATTGCTGGACATGTCCAGTGTAACAGGCGATTGGAACTATGGCAATGCCGCCCCCCGCCGCGCGTGAGCCATGCATTCCCGCCAAAAGCTCCGGCAGGGGAGGATATACGGTTTAAGAATCCCGCCCAAGGAACACGGCTACGGAGCCTCGGTCTCCCCCCCGCCACGTGTGAGCATTACCGCATAAAGCTCCGGCAGGGGAGGATATACGTTTTAAGAAGCCGCCCAGGGAACCCGCTCCGGAGCCACGGTCTCCTACGCTAAAGAGCCTGGGCAAATGGCTTCTTAAAACGTATATCCTCCCCTGCCGGGCATTGTTCTGATGCTCACGCGCGGCGGGGCATTACTGGGGAAGAGAGCATCAGCCCCCGGCATTTCCCCAAGGGCATCACCGCACGGCATTTCCCCAAAGGCATCGCCCTGCGGCATCTGCGTCTTCCCCCAGCAATACTCGTGCTGGCACAGCCAGCCATCCGGCTAAGCCCCCTGAGAGTGAGGATATGGGGAATGTCCGAAAAGTTCGGAAAACTTGTTCGGACATCTTCCTTATCGCGGTATTTTCGTACTGTTTCAAGGAAACAGGAGAAAATGCAATAGGCTGTTCGGGAAGTAACCGACTTCCCGAACAGCCCCCAATGGCCCAGGCTCTTTAGCGTAGGAGACCGAGGCTCCGT
>Ga0123355_10002866_pt1 | contig 24484 bp, 27 predicted proteins | sample TergutEmb28metaG_3_FD_89872 | JGI IMG/M metagenome (GOLD analysis project Ga0123355, IMG submission 89872) | Embiratermes neotenicus P1 segment gut microbial communities from Petit-Saut dam, French Guiana - Emb289 P1 | ecosystem: Host-associated > Arthropoda: Insects > Digestive system > Gut ... | reverse complement strand
ATTCACTCAATTTATCCAGTGAGTCAACAACAATAGCAAGTTCTTCTTTTGAAATTGCATTAGCTATACCTTCAAACATTTTGTCATGAAAGGCAGTGTGTTCTTTATGGATTTCATCGGCTAGGTGACTAGGCTCTATATAGAATTTTCGTTTGTCTTTTTCGTGCGGAACCTTTGTCAAGTAACCCTTTTTTGCCAATCGGTTGAACGATGTAGTTAAAGTTCCTAAAGTGATGTCAAGTATTTTGGCAACCATAGAAAAAGTGTTTTTATTTGCCGTTTTTGCTTTATAGACTGCTGAAATAAGATGCACCTCATTCAAGGTGAGTTTGCCGCTTGTAATGGATTCAAGCGCTTTTTGTTCAGTGTGCAGGATTGAATAAAAACAATTGATAAAAAAATCCTTAATTTGCTCTTTTTTGCTTATCATTTAGTTATTCTATCAATTTCTTTTTTTATTGTCAAACTTTTTTGATGATATATAATATGTCAAATATATCGCTTGACAAGGCAAGAGCTTAGTTTTTTCTTAAATCAGTACTGCTTATGGCAAAGCCTATTGATAATCTTTTGTCAAATAGCCTGCTTGAAATTCTTTCATCATATCTTTGTTTTATTTCATCATCATCTAAATTGGTAGTAATAATAGTGTGCAGTCCATTATGTATCCGCTCATTCAGGATGTGGTATAGATATTCTATCGTTACATTTTTAAGCATATTTTCTGTGCCAAGGTCATCGATTATTAGCAGGTCGCAATCTAAAAACGGGGCGATATGAGAGAATTTTTGATCGTCAAACGAAGTGTGATATTGAAGCGTTTTATTCAAAAAATTAAAAGCTGAAGTGAAAATAACGCTAAAACCTTTTTTTTGGACTGCATCTTTTATGCAGTTGGCTAGAAATGTTTTTCCGATGCCTGTTTTTCCGTAAAATAAAAGATTTAGTTTTTTTGTTTTAGGAAAGTTTTTGACAAATGCTAAGGACAAATCCAAGGCGTATTGAGCGGAGGTTTTGTCTTTTGAATCAAAAAGTTTTAAATTAAAGTCGTCAAATGTAATGGACGGTGAGTGTGCAGCGGCGGATATAGTTGCGACTATACAAGAGCAGATTTTGTTGGCTTGATCTTTAGTTTTTTCATAGCCGGTGTCGTTGCATTTTAGGCATGACGGGGCAGGGATGAATTCTTTTTCAGATACGCCAATTTTTTTTAAGTAATCGCTTTTTTGTCTTTGTAAATTTTTTAATTGAGCCGCATTTATTTTTTGTCCGCACTCTTTATCTATAAGGATTTGTTTTATGCGGTATTCTATGTCGTTTAGGGCGGGGTGAGCGGCTAGAAGATTGTTAAAATTACGCTCTGATAAAAGTTGAGCGTTTTTATAGGACATCTTTTTTTGTTCAATTATGTTTTTATAATTCATAGTTTTTTCAGAGTGCGGTGCTTTAATTAATTGCAGAGTATGTATTGTTATATATCTTCAGGATTGATTTTGTCAAATAGTGAGTCTAGTTCTTCAATGCTTTTTTGTGTAACCCTTCCGATACTTTTTTGCTTTGTGCTAATATCCGGATAATTATCTTTGGGTGGTTTCAACTTCAAGCCTTCTTCTAAATTAGTTATCCCTCTCTTTTTCCAGTCAAGTAAAACGGTATTCATATATTCTAAATTTCTTTTATTCTTCTTTGCGCAATCTTTAGCTAAATCCATCAGTAATTCTTCATCAAAACCCATTCCAAGCCATTTTTGCGTATATATTTCTGTTGCGTACCTAATATCCTCCATTTTCATTCCCAATACTTTCAAAATTCCCTTAGTCATATCAAATAACTTATCAATAACTTGCATATGATTATCTATCGCTGCAATCTCAAACAGTTTTTGTCCATGTAGCCCCTCAAGGATTTTATCCAAATACTCCATTCCGCCCTTTTTCTGTCTCTTAGCTATTTGCACCACCACTTCAGTGCTAAATCCCCAATCCTTTTTCCACTTCAACCACAATGACTTGTCATTAGCATTAATTTGCTTGCGTCCCAAAATATTAAGTACAGCAGAAATTTCTTTTTCATGCAAGTCCAATTCTGTCAATCGTTCATTGACTTTATCAAATGTTTTCACATTTTCTGACAATAAATTTCTTGCCACAGTCATAATATAAGAACAGTTTACATTAATTCCTTTAAGTCTAACGCAATACGCAATTATTGCCAGAACAGCTGCTTCTTCAATGTGTAAATGCTCTATCGCGTAATAATATTCTTTGTATTCGCTCATGCTGATGTGGCGGGATTTTTTTGTATCCTTGTCCATAAGCAAAGCATGAAGTTGTTTGTTGAAACCGCTGAACTTGTTTGTGTCATAGTGTTTGATTTGCTCACTTGCAGGAACTACTTCTTTATATTCAACTAGAGGAGGCTCTATAGAAATCAATGAAACTAAGCCCTGATTTTCCCAATATTTATAAGCTGAAAGAATTTCATCGGCCGGTACTCTTAAAGCGCCGGCAATGATGTCTATGCTGTTATCTTGTCCCGTATAAGCAAGCGACAAACCATATAGATATGTCCTGACGGCAATATCCGGTGCATAGGGCATATACTCTTGAATAAAGAGATTGTCAAGAGAAATTTTTTGCTTTTTTATGCAATTTTCTGACAGTTTTACAAACATGGACAGCAATTATAGCATAAATAATTTATCGTGTCAATTCATTTTAACGGCGTTTATTGTTTGACAGACTGTTTTTTGTATGATATAGTGTTATCATCAATATTAAGGAGGAAAAAACAATGCGATTGCTTAAAAGACTTGTCGGATTAATCATGTTTATAGCTGCTATAATCACAATTATAGTATTCTTCATGAATTTTGGCAATTTTAGTTTTAGAGAACCTGTTACTGATTATCTTACTTTTAGAAGTTTTTCTAATGGTTTAGCTGAGCTTGTGCAACAATTATTTATACCTCTTGTCTTACTTGCACTAGGACTTATTGCAATGCTTTTGCCTAGCTCTAGAGAAAGAAAAGAAAAATAAAAGGAAAAGCGCAAACAAAAAAACCGTTCATATATTGAGCGGTTTTTTTTGTTTGGTGATTATAAGCACTGGTTGCAACCTCTTATTAAATTGCTTGACATACCTGATTAGTCTATATTACAATATAAAAATGAAAACAAACAATCTTAAATTAATTTACAAAGGCAAATCAAAGGATGTTTATGACATTGGAGACGGGAATTATCTATTTTTGTTCAAAGATGATATAACGGGCGGCGCTGACGGTGTGATTGACCCCGGTGCTAATCAAGTTATCGGCAAAGTTGACGGGGTAGGCAAGGAGAATTTGCGCTTGACCGAGTTTTTTTATAAGGTGTTAAATCAAAAAGGATTTAACACCCATTTGGTGTCAGCGGATCCGGACAAGGGGCAAATGGTAGTCAAGCCCGCCGTTATGTTTGGCAAGGGGATTGAGGTTATTGTAAGAAAGCGTGCGACAGGGAGTTTTATTAGGCGCTATGGTGATTATGTAAATGATGGAGATAAACTGGATTATTATGTGGAGTTGAATTTGAAGAATGATGAGCGAGGCGATCCTTTTATTACAAAAGAAGGTTTGGAGTTTTTGGGAATTATGACAGGGGATGAATATAATATTTTGGCGGATTTGGCTAAAGGGATTTGTAAAGTAGTTGAGGAGGAACTAAAGAGGGTTGGTTTGGAGCTGTGGGACATAAAGTTTGAGTTTGGTAAAGTTGACGGAAAGATTGCTTTAGTGGATGAGATTTCGGGCGGATGTATGAGGTGTTTTAAGGGAGGCGAGGCAGTGGGTGCGATGGATATAGCGAAATTAATGGTTGAAGAGTAGTGCTTGGCGTGATAAAAGAGACCAAAGTTTATGCATCGCAGCGGCAGTAAGGAGGTGGGCGAGGCGCGGCGTGCAGGGCAGAAAACGAATATAATTCGTTTTCTGCCCTGCACGCCGCAATGAACGAGAAACTTTTAGGAGACTATCAACTTTAGCTGCACTTGCTAAAAGTTTATCGTTCATTATGGAGCGCTTTCCAAGCTATTTTTGAGCAGCAGCTGTGCTTAAAGCGCTCCATGCCTCGCCCGCTCTGTTCTTGCAGCTGTGCCGGACACTCTATCTGTTTCTTTATCCTCTGAATCTACCTAATCAAATAGCTGCTTTCATTCCGTTCTTAATTATGCATTTTGACTAAAATATGAAGTAAATAGTTTCAAGTATGAGCAACATTCAAACACTATTAAAACAAGGATTCAAATTCAACAAGGGTTTGGGGCAGAATTTCATTTCTGATACCAATCTTTTGTCGGCTATTGTTTGTGATGCTGAGGCTAATGAAAATGATTTGGTACTGGAGATTGGCGCGGGGGCAGGCACGCTTACAAATGAAATAGCCAAAAAGGCAAAAAATGTAATCGCCTTTGAAGTTGATGACAATCTTATCCCTTTTCTAAGGGAAAATCTTCTTGGCAATGTGCAGCTAATTCACAAAGATATTCTAAAAACCTCACATGACGAGATATTGCTGCTTATTAAAAATAAACCTTTTAAGGTAGTGGCAAATCTGCCCTATTATATCACTACTCCAATAATTTTCTATTTTTTAGAGAGTAGTCTGCCCGTGCAAAGCATCACTATTATGGTGCAGAAAGAGGTGGCAAGCCGCATGGCGGCGACAAAAAAAACAGCAGATTACGGGGCATTAAGCCTTGCGATTAAATCAAGGTGTGAAAGTAAAATAACAAGGTCAGTAAGCCGCAAAATGTTTATGCCGCCGCCTAATGTAGACAGTGCGGTGGTCCATATGAAAGTTATGCGAGAATTCGACCCGAAGCAATCAAAAATAATAAAATACCTATTTCTAATGCGCAGAAAGACGGCAATAAATAATTTAATGAGAGGTACGGGCAAAACCAGAGCAGAGCTAGAGAAAATATTTGGAGATTTAGGGTTTGGTCTTATGGTGAGGGGAGAGGAATTGGGTATTGAGGAAGTGAAAAAGCTGCAAAATTATTTTTAAGAAGTTTTCAATACAGCGTTAATACGCTTACTGATTCTCCCGCTGCTTTAGTATGTCTTCTCTCGCTAAATCAAAATATTCTCACACTATATTACACTAAAATTAACTGATGCAGGTGTATGCTCTGGTGTGCATGAAAAAGTTGGTGATAAAGAATAAACACGATACCTAAAATACCCGTACTCATGTGTTGTGTATTCTTGCATTCCACAACCACTCGTTGCAAATACTGCGGTAAATAATAGACAACAAAACAATATTGCCATTCAAATTCTTGTGATTTTTTTCATTTTCTTTCTACATTTTTAATTTTTATATGTGAAAAACTAAACTGCCTGCCATTTGGCATATAGTCTAGTGGATTGAAAAACAATACTCCCCTTGTCATCTAATTTTCTTTCAGGCAATCTGTTTATGTTAAAGTCCCACCGATTAATTATTTCAGACTCTTTGTACCAAGCTACAAATCTATATCCTTCTCTTTGAGGGATAGGTGGTGCAAAGCAAATTAGCTCTCCATGGTCCACATCATCTATCCAATGTACACCATGATTTTTAGCCGTATCATAATTAAAAAAATAAGTTACATTGGCTGGTTTTATAATGCTATGTGTTGATGAAATATGCTGATAATGTATATAAGACAAATAAATAAAAACCCCACTGCAAACCCACTCCTCAATTTCTCCATTCCAAACATTGTTATTTAATACTCTATAAAGATTGTAATTATTTGTATAGGAAGTTGATTCATTCCAAGCAGTTGGAGCATCTATTATAAACACTCCTCTAAGATTTGGAGCAGAGCTAAACATATGCTTGCTAGATGTATTATTCGCTAAGTGCATATATCTTTTTAGAAATAATCTTTCTAAATTATAACTTCTAAAAACAAAATCACTATGATCTCCCGGGTGAAAATCAAAACCAAAACCTAACGAAAAAGTTGGATATGCCCCTATCCAAGCAACTCTTCTTCCCCCTATTGTTGTAGGTATAATTAGTTGTTGTTGCTGTCTACCAAGTTCAGTTAAACCAAAAACCTCCACAACACTCTCGTTTCCAACAGTTCTTATTGTATACAAAAAGTACCCTTCGCTTTGTACAGAAGTACACCCGCCCATTATCCCTACAACAGAAAACAGCATTACAAATGCTATTCCCAAAACTGAAATCCTTTTTTTCATATAAGATTTGCCTCCTTGTGCAAATAATTTTAATTATAATATGTGTTGTTAAACAAGCAAGATTGTTGTTTTGTTCTTGTTATGTCAAGTCAATAAAAATGACACTATACATATAAAATAATAGATAAATATAGCATTAAAGCAATTTTAGTGTCAATCAAATTTAATTCTATTTTTTCTGATTGGATTAGGCGCTAATGTCAGTGCAGTTACATATGAGACCATTCTTGTCCATGGCGATTGTATCCACTGAACTGTTTGGATTAAATGTAACTGTGCGCATATTCCATAGCGTGGGAACTCCGTCTACCATTCGTCAAAAATTGCCTTGCACGGAAAGAATACCGGTCTGTTCAATGGATTCCAGTTTGTTTGCCAATCGCTTGGCTGACTGGTTGCCTTTGAAAATATCCTAAGGTTTGGATTGTATGCAAATGCGTTGGTGTCGATGGCGGCGGTTGATGCAGGTAGGACAATTTCATTCAAACCTGTGTTTGCAAACGCAGAGGCTACTATAGTATTTAATCTCTTTGGGTCGATTTCTCACGGCTTTTCTTCGTTGACATTATAAAAATACTTATGGTACAATAAAGCGAATATATTCATAAGCGGTGCGATGTGTCGGTGTTGTTGCACCATTTTGTGTGTCCTGCTAAAGTATAGGCGAGTAGTGTTTGATGAGGCGGCGGACAGGACGATAAGAAAAGTGTGTGAGGGGATTGAGTTTAAAAGTTATAATGAGATAAGTTTTATAGAGATAGGAACAGACAAAGACCATATGCATTTGCTAATTACAAGCAATCCCGCCAAGAAGCCCTGCACAAATCATAAGGACAATAAAGAGCATAATAGTGAAAAAAGTAATTGTCCGTTACCCCCAAGTGAAGCAGATGTTGTGAGAGGAGTGTTTTGGTCTAGTGGCTTCTATAATAGCAAGCATATCAGATGGCAGGTCAGGGAAGAAGAGTATGAAAAGATGTATGTTCAACAAATAAAATGTTTTTAATTGCAGATACCTCGTGGTTTCTGCTGTGAGGTGAATTCGTTTGAATGTTTGGTGCAACGATACTACAATCAAACATTATTCAATTGAAAATAAGGATACAACATGAAAAAAAATATTATTGAGGTAAACGACCTATATAAGTCGTTTAAAAACAGAAAAGGTGAAGTTAAGGTGCTAAAAGGCACTAGCTTTTGTGTCAAAGAGGGCAGTATTTTTGCGCTTTTAGGCAGCAACGGCGCAGGCAAAACTACGGCGGTCAGGATATTATCAACACTGTCTAGGGCGGACGGAGGCGATGCTTTTATTTGTGGGTTTGATGCGGCAAAAGAGGCACATAGTGTGCGGCAGCGCATCTCGCTGACAGGGCAGTATGCGGCGGTAGATGAGATGCTGACAGGGCGAGAAAATATGCGGCTTGTGGCAGAGTTTAGGCATTTGAAGGATTATAAAGATAAAATAAATGAGCTATTAGAAATGTTTTCACTAACTGAGGCTGCCGATAAATTGGTCAAGACTTATTCGGGCGGTATGAGGCGTAAAACTGATATTGCTATGTCATTGTTAGGAGACCCTCAAATCATATTTTTAGATGAGCCGACAACAGGACTAGACCCTCAAAGCCGCATTGCTTTATGGGGTATTATTAAAAGCCTAAAAGCGCAGGGCAAAACCATATTTTTGACTACGCAATATTTAGAAGAGGCAGAAAAGCTGGCTGATTTTGTAGCGGTTTTAGATAATGGAATTATCGTAGCTGAGGGGACTGTTGAAGAGCTAAAGGCTGCCCTAAAAAGCGTTGAAACAAGTGAGTATGAGGATGAAATGCCAACTTTAGAGGATGTGTTTTTATCTATAATAAATAAAAAAGCTAAGCAGAAGGAGGATGAAAAAAATGAAGATTAAAAGCTTTATCAAAGACAGCAAAACTATGTTTTTTAGGTGCATGAAACTAAATTTCAGAAGCCCTGAAACTTTCATCATAGCTATAATATTACCTGTCGTTTTGCTTGTAATGTTTACATTTATTTTCGGCGGCGCTTTGGATGCTGACCATTTTGGTACAACTTATATCAATTATGTTTTTATAGGAATTATGGCGGTTGCTATTTGTCAAGGTGCTATGACACAGGCTACGATAGTGGCAAACGATGCAACCAAAGGCGTGCTTGATAGATTTGTGTCCTTGCCAATTTCAAGGTCATCGTTTGTTGTCGCTCATGTTTTTTCTGCTGCAGTAAGGACTATGATTGCTGTAGTACTATTGTTTGGAGTGGGCTTTGCCATGGGTTTTAGACCTAGTGCTAACACGGGGCAATGGTTTTTGGCAATAGCAATTATTGTTGGGTTTGTTTTTGCAATGTCGTGGCTGGGGGTGCTGTTTGGGTTATTGTGTAAAAGCGTAGAAAGCTCGGCGGTCATACCAGCTCTTGCACAAATTTTTACATTTTTGTCCAGTGCGTTTGCACCTACCTTTACGATGGTGGCAGGGTTTAGACATTTTGCCGAGTGGCAGCCTGTCACGCCAATTATTGATTCATTAAGATTTTTATTTTTAGGATTGGGTGACGGAAGGTTTTTAGAGGCTCTGCTTTGGATGGGCGGTATATTGGTGTTTGGGTTTGTATTGTCGTTGCTTGCATTTAAACGGAGGTTGAGGAAGTAGGTACTAAAAACAGAGGATTATAATATTTATTTGATATTAGTTTGTCATTAATCTTCAAAAACACCCTATATGCGACAAAAGCAGTCAGCGTATGGGGGTTTTTTATGCACATATGTCGTGTTATAATGTACACATCAACACATGGAGGTCATAAAAATGGAGTTATCAATTAATAAAGAAACGCAAAACTTGATAAAAGAGTATATCCCGGAGAGAAATACTTTAATAGCTTTATCTAGTTTTTTTTCAGTGCTGGGTGATAGTACCAGAATAAAGTTGTTATCTGCGCTTAGTATCAGTCCGATGTGCGTAACAGATATTGCTAAGACTTTAGAAATGAATCAAACAACCGTGTCGCATCAATTAAAGACCATGCGGGATATGGGCATGGTAGATTTTGACAGAAAAGGCAAAGTATTGGTTTATTTTATAAAGGAAAACAGGGTTTTAGATGTGATGCTCAAAGCGGTGGAGATGATTTAACTATTGCAGATAATTATTGTAGTATAATTTATTTAGGGGTGCTAAATAATCGTGATTTGAATTGTTATGAACCTGTAGGAGCGACCGTCCTCGGTCACCTGTGTTGCTGATATAAGCGCATCTTTCGGGCGACCCAGAATGGTCTGGTCTTTACAGATTCATATTTTACTCATCACTATTATTTAACACTCCCATTTATTTATTGACAAAAAACATACACAAATGGCAACGAGCATACACACGGTGTATAATTATTTCTAGTTTTCATCCCCGTAATTCTCATCATATGAATTCAACTATGCGGCAAAAATCTATCAATTTTATTCAAAATCCTGTGAAGAGTTGCATTTTTGCATAATTTTCATATAATTGTACAAAAAAATTTGTATAAACAGTAAATTCAGGGTGAAATTGTTTGCATAATTTTTTTATAAAATGTAGACTATAATAGTGTTTGGGAAAATTTTTAATTCCCGCACATTTTTTTTTGTTACGAAAAAGTTAACAAAGGAGATAAAACTTATGAAAAAATTAAAAATCATTTTCCCCCTGTTACTTGTAATTGCTATCAGTATCTTTGCTTTGACTGCTTGTCCTAACGGCGGTTACAGTGTAACATTCAATGCAAACGGCGGAACAGGCGGACCTGAGCGTCTGACAAATGTTACTTCAATTACTGCCGAGCAAGCCGTGCCTGCGCCTACAAGAGACGGAAACTTCACTTTTGGCGGCTGGGCAACATCTGCAACCGGCACAACTGCTGTTTCGTTTCCTCATACCATAAGCAGAAACATCACGCTGTATGCTATTTGGAATGCTACGGGTTTTGAAGTAACATTCAATGCAAACGGCGGTACCGGCGCTCCCGGCAACCTAACAAATGTTACTTCAGTTACCGCGGCACAAGCAACTGCGCCGACAAGAACAAACTATAGATTTGAAGGCTGGGCTGCTACTGCTGCAGGCACAACTGCAGTTGAGTTTCCTTTGACTATAGCTGCAAATACTGCGCTTTATGCAATTTGGACGCCTGTAATAATAGACGCTGTATATGGCTCTATATCAGGTTCAAGCGCTTGGTACAACACAGCTGAGCATCTAGAGTATACTATAAACGGTGATGTGATAGATGTTGAGTTGAGGGGCGGCGCTAATATGTTCGCTGTTAATTTTAGACAGATTGAAGGCGTAACTTTGGGTACCGGTGTCGGTATTTATGCGAGAGTCGGTACTAGCGGTGAATGGCTTGAGTTCAATGTGAACGAAGTTTATGTTGACGGAGTAAGGCAGCCTACGCCTGCCGGCAGATATATTCACAGATATGAAGATCAATTCTATATCATGTTTAATGGCAACTCTAATAGAACGCTTCAAGTTAGGTTTGTGGCGGCTAACGAAGCAGAAAGAATAGTTACTATCAATGTAACATATGTTCATTTGCAGTTAGTAGACACTGTGTACGGTTCTATTTCAGGTTCAAGCGATTGGTACAATACGGCTGAGTATTTGGAGTATACTATAAACGGCAGTGTGGTTAATGTTACTTTAAGGGGCGGCGCCAATAGATTTGCTGTAAATTTTGAGCAGATTGCAGGCATAACTTTAGGTACCGGTGTCGGTATTTATGCACGAGTAGGTACTGAAGGAGCATGGAATGAATTCAGCATTAATGAAGTTTATGATGAATATGGCAACAGACAGCCGGAAACACCGATAGGTTTTTATATTCATAGATACCGCGATCAGTTTTATATCATGTTTAACGGTGATTCAACCCGTACTCTTCAAGTGAGATTTGCAGCCGCTAACGGAGCAGAAAGAATAGTTACTATTAATGTAACTTATGTTACGGCAGACTAATTTCAATAATTAGTTATATCACAAAAAAGAGCTTCTTTTTTTAGAGGCTCTTTTTTAATGGATAAATGAAAAATTGACGCTATAATATTTGATTATGAGGTTTAGTTGTGTTATAATGAAACTATTAAATTTTCTTGGAGGAAAAAAACAAAATGGAAAAATGTTTGATTAAAAGAGGAGTGGCAGAGATGATCGGTACATTTGTGCTGGTGTTCTTTGCGGTGGGGACAGCTGTCGGATCGGCTCTTATTTTTGGCGAGGTAAGTTTGGTGGGGACGGCTTTGGCTTTTGGTTTGGTTATCATTGCCATGGCTTATACTATCGGTCGAGTGAGCGGTTGCCATATCAACCCTGCGGTTTCTTTTGGCGCGTTTTTGTCAAAGAGAATGAAAGCAAAGGAGTTTGGCGTTTATGTCGGCTTTCAGTTTTTAGGCGCGATTTTAGGGGCGGCGCTGCTTTATTCGGTGGTGCTTGCGTCAGGTATCGGTGCAGAATTGATTGAAATTTGGGGGACAAACGGATTTTGGGCAGGCGGAGAGCTTATTGAAAGTGCTAATACGGCAGGCTCTATTGTTTCTTCATTTATGTTAGAGATGATTTTGACGGGTATTTTTGTGTATGTAATATTGGCAGTAACTTCTAAAAAGGGTGACGGCAAAAGAGCGGGGATTATTATTGGTTTGACATTAACTTTAGTGCATTTAATCGGGATAAATTTCACAGGGACAAGCGTAAATCCCGCAAGAAGCTTTGGTCCTGCGCTTATGGCGTTGGCGTTTGGCGGCGGTGCGTATGCGATGATTGAAATTTGGTTGTTTATTATTGCGCCTATGTTTGGTGCGGCGCTGGCAGCTGTTTTGTTTAGTTATTTGCACGGCAAAGAGGAGAAGGATGATGCGTGTGCGGATTGTAAGAGTGAAGAGATTCCTGTAAAGTTAGAAGAGTAGTTTAATCAAGACAAAATATAAATTATGATGGAATAGGGTGTAATAGCAGTGTGAAATATGTCAAAAACTATACCGGATTGCTTCGCTGAGCTTATGATGAACGGTCTCAGTATGCTCTCATTGCGAGCCGACGCGAAGCAATTCGGTATAGTTTTATTGCTATTATGATTGGTTCATCAATATTTTGTCTTTAATTCCTTTAAAGGAGAAACTAATGAGTCAAATCATATGTCCTAAATGCAAAGAGCTGTTTAAGTTGGACGGATCTGTTTCTAATGCAATTATAAAGCAGGTTAGGGACGGAGAATTCAAGAAGGAACTAATATTAATGCAAGAGCAGGCGGCTAAAGAGAGAAACTTGGCCGTTGATGTTGCTAAGATGGCTGTTAAAACTGAGTATATAGAGGAAATTTCCAAACTAAAAAATGCGCTCAATATTGAGGTTGAACGCAAGGATTTTGCCATTAAAGAATTAAATTCTAAAATGGCTGTACATATCAAAAACACAGTGGCAGAAATTGAAAAGGAGAGGGACGGGCTAAAAAGTGCGCTGCAGCTTAAACAAACAGAGCAGCAGTTGAGTGAAAAAACGCTTAAAGAGAGTTTTGAACTGCAATTAAAGCAAAAGGAAGAAGAGGTTAATTATTATAGGGATTTAAAAGCGAAGCAATCTACAAAATTGATGGGTGAGACATTAGAGCAGCATTGCCAAAATATGTTTAATATGTTTAGGGCTACTGCATTTAAAAACGCTTATTTTGAAAAGGATAATGAAACAAAGGACGGGACTAAGGGGGATTTTATTTATCGTGAAAAGGATGAAAACGGCAATGAATTGTTGTCTATAATGTTTGAGATGAAAACTGAAATTGATACTACTGAGCAAAAGAGAACAAATGAGAGTCATTTTGCAAAATTGGATAAAGACAGAGAAAAGAAAAAATGTGAATATGCGGTGCTGGTGTCTTTATTAGAATTGGACAACGATTTTTATAATTCGGGCATTGCTGATGTGTCGTACAGATTTGATAAGATGTTTGTAGTGCGTCCGAGCAGCTTTATAGCTATTATATCCATTTTGAGAAATCAGGCACTTAGTTTAATTGAATCTAAGGCGGAGCTGGCCAGGGTGCGTGAGCAAAATATTGATATAACCAATTTTGAAAATGCATTGATGGATTTTAGGGATGATTTTGGAAATAATATAAGAATTGCCGGGACTAAGTTTAATGATGCGATAAAGATGCTTGAAAAACAACGGGACGATATTCAAAAAATAATAGACTTATTAAACGGCACGACAAGACAATTAGGCATCGCCAACAAAAAGGTGGATGAAATTACTATAAAAAAACTTACGAAAAATAATCCTACTATGAGGGCTATGTTCGGAGAGGATAAAGGATAGGGCAGGGGAGAGGGGTCTGGCTGGTTTAGGCATACGCAATTGTACAAATGTACATAAAGGAAAGTGGACATATGGACAAAACGGCAAGTGAATTATGGCAGCAGGTTTTGCCGCTTCTTGAAAAAGAGGTGTCTATTTTAAGCTATGATGTTTGGATTAGGACTTTAGAGCCGTTAAAAATTGTAGGTGAAAAATTGATAGTTATGGCAGTGAGTGAGTCGGGCAGGGATTTTGTTTCTTCAAGGTATTTAGAGCTTATAAATAGGGCAACTGTAATGACAAGCGATCTCATTGAAGAAGTGCAGATTGTGTCGCATGAGTCAATAAAGGATTCTGCTTTAGAGAAAATTTTGATTGATGAAGGTGACGATGACGAGGAGGTTTTGCAGACTGCCCATCAACCCACTTTGCGTGAAAAAGTCAAAGAGAAAGCAAATAAAGGTGAATTAGGGGATAGCGGTCTAAAATCGGGTGATTTTATGACGATAAAACCGCAATATAATTTTGAAAGTTTTGTTGTCGGAAAGTCAAATAAATTGGCTTTTGCATCAGCAAACGCGGTGGCAAATGAACCGGGAACAAGATATAATCCGTTATTTGTTTATGGTGATGCCGGTTTGGGCAAAACGCATTTAATGCACGCTATCGGAAACGAGATTAGAATAAATAAACCGCATTTAAGGGTGCTGTTTGTCACAAGTGAAAAGTTTGTTTCAGATATTGTCACAGATATAGGAATGAGTAAAAATGCGGTTAAATTCAGGGAAAAATATAGGTCGGTAGATGTTTTGATGGTGGACGATATTCAGTTTATTTCAGGCAAGGAGGCAACGACTGAGGAGATTTTTCATACTTTTAATGAGTTGCATAATGCTAATAAACAGATGGTTTTTACTTCAGACAGAGAGCCAAGAGATATTGCAGATATTGACGACAGACTTAAATCCAGGTTTGAGTGGGGTTTTAAGGCGGATATTCAGCCGCCTGATTTAGAAACAAGGATTGCTATATTAAAGAAAAAGGCGCAAGGTTTAAAGGCTGGTGTTAGCATGGAGGTGCTGATGGCGATGGCGGAGGCGGTGAAAAGTAATGTCAGAGAGATGGAGGGTCTTCTCAATAAAGTACTGATGCTGGCGCAGCTTGAAGAGACGGCGGCGAGTGTTGAGCTTGTTAAAGAGGCTTTAAGGGATTATAGCGATAGGGCGGACGACGATGTGTCGCCTGATGATATTATTGAGGCGGTGTGTAAATTATTTAATGTCAAAAAGGATGATTTATTAGGCAAAAAGAAGACTAGAGATGTGGTTGAGCCAAGGCAAATTTGTATGTATTGTATGACGGAGATGCTGGATTTACCGTTGGCGGCGATAGGAAATATCTTTGGCGGCCGGGACCATGCCACTGTGCTTTATTCAAGGGATAAGATAATGCAAAAGGTTAAAAGCGGCGGGGGCGGAAAAGTCAAAGCGTATATTGAGGATATTAAAAATTTGGTATGGCAGAAGTAGTGGCTTTAGGGGCTAGGTTGGCGGTTAGCGGTCGGTAGATAGATGATATGGAAACAGGATTGTCATCCTCGGAGTCTCTAAACATATATAGAGTGAGGAATTTGAAATGCTATAACATAGGGGGCGGCCGCCCTTGACTTATCTATGCCTAAATTATTGCTTCAGCAGATAAAGCATATATTCATGGACTTTATTAAAAATGCTGTATTGGCGGCAGGTGCTAATCAAATAAAACTCTTCAAAAGTCAAACCGCTTTGCTTTAGCGTTTCCTCTCTTAAATCCCGCACTTGCTTTGTATACTCTTCGGTTACGGCATCAATTTTATAGGTGCCTTTTTTCCATTCTTGCATTAACTCACAATATTGAGTCAGATAAGGTTTTTGTGTATTCATACGAGATAGTATACTACCCCAAAATGTCTTAGTCAAGCATTTTTAATACATAATGTCTTATTATTTATTAATGGAAAGGTTAAGAGAATTAAGAGTAGAAAAAGAATTATCGCAAACTCAATTAGCAATAGAAATGGGAACTTGTCAGACGGCTATCAGTAAATATGAAAAGAGTGAAAGGCAGCCGGATTTTCAAATGCTTAAAAAGTTGTGTGATTTTTTTGGTGTTTCTGCGGGATATATTTTAGGATTTGAGGATTATTAATATGGAAGACTTTTTTCAAACATTTCAAAGGCTGCGTGATTTTTTTGAGGTTTAGGCAGGGTATATTTTAGGATTTGAGGATATTTAAGGTTTTTTTATTTGACAGGGGCGTTTTTATGTGATAGAATGGGTTGTCAAATTATTATTGGAGCTAAAACAAAATGAAAAAAGAGATTCATCCGAATTATCATGAGGCGTTGTTTGATTGCGCTTGCGGTTCAAAATTTAAAAGCGGGACTACTAAAAAAGGTGATGTAGTCAAGGTGGATGTGTGCAGTGCGTGTCATCCTTTTTATGCAGGAACGCAAAAACAAGTTGAAACCGGCGGCAGAATATCTAAGTTTAACCAACGCAGAGTGGGAAAATAGCTGTACCAGGCTGAAAGTGCTGTATATTTACCATGCCTTATTTTCGGGTATGGTTTTTTGTATTTGGTTTGCGGTTTAAAATTTATTATTTATCAAGTATGAAAAAAGTTATTCTGCTTGCCTAAATCCGCAGCGATTATGAATTATATGGGAGGATTTGTGTATGGATAAAAAGCATTCAATCGGCGGTCAGGCTTTGGTTGAGGGTGTGATGATGCGCTCTAAGTCGGCGATGGTGCTTTGCGTGAGAGGAAAGGATGAGGAGATTTTTATTGAGAGTGAACGGATAAAGGCGCGGCCTAAGTTTTGGCGGCTGCCTGTTTTGCGTGGTATTTATTCATTTGGGAGTTCATTAAAAACGAGTGTTGTCACAATTGTGAAGGCGGCGGAGGTTGTGGATTTGGATACGGCTTCGGCAGATGAAAGCGGCGGGGAGGGGAGTGAAAAATATAAGGACATAACGACAAATGCAGATGTTGATAATCATACAGATGTGCATATGAACAACGATAAAACTGCCAAGAAGAAAGAGAAGGCTGCTAAGTCAAAAAAGAAAGATAGTGAGGCTGGCGGGTTGGGTGGTTTTGCAATTTTTATCGGTGTTTTTTTAGGACTTGTTTTATCTATCGGGTTGTTCTTTTTTGCTCCTAGGCTTATATCTGACGCCATGCAAGAGCATATATTCGATGAGCATTTTTCTGAGATAACGGCTACTTTTTTTAATAGTATAGTGCGTGGTATAATCAGCTTAGGGCTTTTTATTGGTTATTTGTCTTTGATGTTGCTAGTAAAAAGCATCAGGCGCAATTTTCAATATCACGGGGCGGAGCATAAGACAATAAATTGCTATGAGCAGGGGTTAGATTTGACAATTGAGAATGTGGCAAAGTGTGACAAAAGGCATAATCGTTGCGGTACGACTTTCATGTTTTTGGTAATGATTATCAGCATCATAGTGTTTATGTTTGTGGATTTAGGGCTTAATTGGCTGTTTAGTGCAGAGCATGGTTTGTATATTGAGAATAGGATGCTAAGAAATTTGGTATTCATGCCTATCAGGTTGGTGATTTTTTTACCGATTGTGGCTGGGATTTCTTATGAGATTTTGTTTTTGCTGGCTAAGATGAAAGATAATTGGTTTGTCAGGGTGATAAGAGCGCCAGGATTGGCGCTTCAGAGGCTGACAACTAAAGAGCCTGATGAAAAGATGATTGAGGTGGCCATTAAAGCGTTTGAATTGACGCTTAGGATGGAGGAAGATAAGGAAGTTAAGGAGAGAAAATTTGGCGAATACTTTATGAGTGAGGCTAAGGACTTGGTTGAGAAAATGGTAAAAGACATGGGGATTGAGAGTGCGGAAGGGGATTGGATGCTGTGTTTTGTGCTTAATTGTAAAAGAAGTGAATTGACTAATATAGAGAAACTGGACAAAGAGCAGGGCGAGAAGTTGAATGATTTGATTAAGAGGAGGAGGGAAGGAGTGCCGCTTGATTATTGCTTTGGGATGTCTAGTTTTTATGGCAGGGACATATGTGTAGATGAAAGAGTGTTGATACCAAGAAGTGAGACAGAGGGGTTATGTGAGAGTGCGATCAAGTGGGTTAAAAAATACAAAATACAACAAGATGCAAGTGATAAAATAAGTATACTTGATATGTGTACGGGCAGCGGTTGTATTGCTTTTACTTTAGCCAAAGAATTAAATGACAAGGTTGAGATAACGGCGGCAGATATAAGCGGCGATGCCTTAGAAGTTGCAAAGAAAAATCTAGACGGACTAGGAGTAGAGCTTATCAAAAGCGATTTGTTTGGGCAATTGGCAGGACGCAAGTTTGACCTAATCGTGAGCAATCCGCCCTATATAAAAACCGGCGACATAAACTCCTTGCAAAATGAGGTCAAAGTGCAGCCGCATTTGGCTCTAGACGGGGGTGAGGACGGCTTGGATTTTTATAAAAGGATTATAGGTGAGGCAGGGGAGCATCTAAATGACGGCGGTGCGGTTATGTTTGAAGTGGGTATGGGTCAAGCAGACGATGTTGCACATATGTCGGCGCTAAATAATTTTGAAACCGCAATATACAAGGATTTAGCAGGAATTGACAGGATTGTAGTTGCTATAAAGAAATAATATATATTTGCTATACCGCCGGGTCTTCCGGCTGCGCACTTCGTGTTTTGCTCAAGATGACACCGCACTAAAAAATTCTTAAAAATTAATGGCAGAGATTGATGCAATAATTGCAGAAAATAAAAACAAAATAATAAAAGTTTTTGAGTTATCTTTTTTCTAAAAAGATAACGAAGGAGATATAAAATGTTATCTGAATTACAGAAAAAAATCTTAAAAAGACTTATTGAAAACTTGCCGCAAAGTGCAAGTCAGTTAGTTCATCTAACTGACCTTGATGAACGGTCGCTTGTCATAAATGCAGTAAGCGGTCTTGATGCTATTGGCTTTACTAAGTCGGCTATCCCTTTCAGCGGAGTGCTTGCTTTGATTACTGATAAAGGTATAGAGCATATGGACAGCCTAAAGGCAGAAAAGGCAAAACCGACAGCTAAAGCTAAAGCGGCGCCAAAGAAAACCGGAGCTGCAAAACCGGCGGTTAAACGCACAGGTGACAACAGCGCAAAAGCAAAGGCGGCGCCAAAGAAAACTAGCGCGGTAAAAACGGCAAATCCTGCTGTTAAGCCGGCGTCAAGCAAGGCAAACAAGGGTGAAATAAAGGTAAAAATCATCGCTTATGACACTGTTTATAATGCGGTCAAAAAGTCAAAATTGCTTGAAACAGAGAAAAACGAACTCAACGGGATGATTGCAAGCGTTGAGCAGTTGATGAAGGCTGAAAAGAAGGACAAGAGAAAGATTTGGATGAAAATTAAAAGCGCTTTAGAGTTTATGGGAACCAAAACCATTGACGCAGGTCTAGCGTTTGCCCTTGTTCCGTATTTTGCCCAAGCAATGAACGGTTTGTAGGTTATGGGCTGGTGATTAGGCGAAAAAAGTTAAAACGATATATCTTAGGGGCGTTCACTGAACGCCCGTTTGTATTGCTTTTAGAGCGGGATAGGGCATACTTGAAATTGGAATGAGTTAAAGGTTTAAATAATTAGATTGTACAAATATTGAAAGAGCAAAATTTTGATGTGCTATGTAATTTAAGATATGGCGGGCATTGATAGAATTGTAGTGGGGAGAAAATAATGAGCAAAAAAGATATTTTCAACTATAATATAGAACCACAACACAGAATAGGTGTAATAATTTCTATAATCATTTTTAGTTTGTTAGCTGGTGGTGTGGGTATTGCTTCACTAATGCTTGGTATTTTCTATTGGTACAATTTAGACCTTGCAACAAGTATTACAATATATATAATTTCTGGTATTTCTATTCTTGTATCTGTGTTAAATCCAATTTTAACAATTATTTTTGTAAGGCGTTATCCCAAAAATCCTAAAATGGCAAGATTATTTTTGAAAAGACATGTTTTTGTATCAAGAGAAGAAAAAAATGAAGAAAAGGCTTATACTTTATTAGATGATATTGTTAATGCTCATCAGCATAGTTCTTTGCATAGAGATAAACTGCTTAATGATTTTATTTGCGGATGCTTTTATTGTATAGCAATTTTTTCACCATTAGAAATTAAAGAATGGTGTGATAAAGGCAACACTGCAATTTGTTTGTATTGTGGCATTGATTCAGTCATAGGAGAATCGTCGGGTTTTCCAATCACCAAAGAGTTTTTAACAAAAATGCATAAACATTGGTTTTGAAAAAGTTGACGAGGTTATGATGCCTTTAGCTCTAGGTGAAGAATCTTCTTAGATGGAATAAATTCATTGCCTTTGCAGGAGATCCTTCACTTCGTCGCCTATGGCGGCTTCGTTCGGGATGACAATCTGCTACTGTTTCACTTTACCATACCATTACATTCTCAAATGTAGCTACAAATTACTACCACACACAGAATTAAGGAAAACTAACATTATGAACACAACAAAATTAGAAAATATAAAAAACAGGTATGATGAGTTGACCACTTTACTATCAAAGCAAGAAATCATCTCAAACAACAAAGAGTGGGCAAAGCTGGCTAAAGAACAAAGCAATTTAGAGCCTGTCGTTTTGTGTTATGGAAATTACTCTAAGGCAAAATCTGATTTAGATGGAGCAAAGGCGCTATTAAAAACTGAAAAAGATAGTGAAATGCTTGAGATGATTGAGTTAGAGATTGAAGAAAAAAAGGCTGATTTAGAGAGATTAACAGGAGAGTTGAAAATATTATTACTGCCGCAAGATCCCAATGACGATAAGGATGTCATAATGGAGATCAGGGCAGGGGCAGGCGGCGATGAAGCAGCGTTGTTTGGCGGTGTCCTAATGCGAATGTACAAGATGTATGCGCATCAAAACAGATGGACAGTTGAAGATATTGACATATCAGACACTGAAATCGGAGGCATAAAAGAGGCTGTTTTTATGATTAAGGGGAAAGGAGTTTTTGCCAAATTAAAGTTTGAGAGCGGGGTTCATAGGGTGCAAAGAGTTCCTGAAACCGAGACGCAAGGGCGGGTTCATACTTCTACCGTTACGGTGGCAGTGCTGGCTGAAGCTGAGGATGTAGTGGTGGAGATAAATGAAAAGGACTTAAAGATTGACACTTATAGAAGCGGAGGAGCGGGAGGTCAGCATGTAAACAAAACCGAGAGTGCGATAAGGATTACGCATTTGCCGACCGGTATCGTTGTGCAGTGTCAGGATGGAAGAAGCCAAATTCAGAACAGAGAAAAAGCGATGCAGGTGCTAAGGACTAGACTGTACGATAAGCAGCTTCAAGATGCGGAGAGGGAGTATGCGAATGTGAGAAAGAAACAGGTGGGGACGGGCGATAGGAGTGAAAGGATAAGGACATACAATTTTAAGGAAGGGCGGGTGTCAGATCATAGGATTGGATTAAATTTGTATAGTTTAACGGAGTTTGTAGACGGAGATATAGAGGGAATGATGGAGGCGCTTAGGATAGCTGACCAAACGGCAAAATTGGAGGGTGAGGGGTAGGCGAAGGAAGTGAATAAATGAAGATGGGTTTTAATATGGGTGTTTGTAATCGTCATTGCGAGGGGATTAGGTTATATACGGTTACAATTGTCGCTTTTGTCCCCGAAGCAATCCAGTAAATGAAAACAATTGGATTATCTATGATATTAAAAATTGTTAAAATGTGTATTCCTGTTTTAGGACCAGTTATACTAGAGATTGAGTTAGTTGAGTCTCATAATTATGCATTATCTAAATTGGGTCAAAAAGTATACAGGCTTAGAATTGTGCTGTTCTTTATTTTAATGCTAGGAGTCTTTTTAACTGTGTTGATAGGGATGCCAGTGCTATATCGCTTGATTACGCAAAACGAAAATGCAAATTATCTTTTTGTGGCGATTTCATTCTATGTAGCTATGATTTCTGCAGGTGGAGTTATGATTTTGGAAGAGGTGTTTATTAGATGGAAGATAAAGAAAATGGATAATGAAAAATTAAATGACGATGGGGATAGGGATTAACAAAAATATTATACATTACACACTGCCAACTATAAATTGCCAACTGCAAACTAAAAAAAAGGAGCAAAACAAAAATGATAAATGAAATAATCAAGATGCAAGAAGACAATAAAATTGAAGAGGCAAAAACACTTAATACTAGGGCATTTGTGTTTGCAATAATATCAGCATCATGTATGATCTTTCTTGCAGTAAATTTTTTGTTGTTTATGCTAAGGGTGGTAATTGAAATTTATTGGCTTAACATTGCGATTGGAATTGTTTTTTATGGTATACCACCCATTTCAGTCATTTTTGGAATTTTTGGATGTATTAATGGAAGCGTGGCATATCATAGGATAAAATATCGCCGTGCATTGATGAGCTTAATCATTAGTGTTGTGTCGTTAATAATTGTCGTTGTGATAGCGGGATATTTAATAAGTTTATTTCTTAATGCGATTGGTCATTAGAAAAATTTTATGGAGCAAAATAAAAATGATAAATGAAATAATCAAAAAGCGAAGAAGCATTAGAAAATTTGACCCTAGCGGTGTCATCACTGATGAGCAAATCAAAGCTATGCTAGAGGCGGCGATGCTTGCACCCAGTGCCGTCAACTCTAGACCATGGGAGTTTATTGTGGTCAAAAACCGTGCCAAGATGGACGCGATGGTAGACTATCACCCTTATGCCCAAATGCTGAAAACAGCATCACTTGCCATCATTATGACGGCTGATCCCAACGCACTTAAAGGGACAAAGGTTGACGGGCTAGAGATGTGGCAGCACGATTGCGGGGCGGCCACGCAAAATATTTTGCTTCAGGCTGTAGATATGGGATTCGGCACATGTTGGTGCGGAATTCATCCGAATGACGAGAGGATTGAGGGGTTTAGACAAATGTTTGACATTTCAAATGATAGGATTCCGTTTTGTGTGATTGCAGTTGGAGTTGCGGCAGAAGGTGAGGTGTTTGGAAGCCGTGGTTTTTATGATGAGAAAAAGGTCAAGTGGATTAGGTAGAGAGCAAAAAAAAAGGGGGGGGGGTAGGGAGTAGCGGTTCGTCATTAATGTTGGTGAAATGAAACATAAATACACTAGAAAGGCATAATTTGCTACTTTAACACATTTTATTACTCATTTTGCTACAACCTTATTGTGAGGAACACAGCGACGAAGCAATCCGGAAAAAATAAAGAAATCATAATTCAATACCGGATTGCTTGGTCGGGTTTTGCTCTCCTCGTAATGATAGTGATAAAAATCCCTATTCCCTACTTTCTACATCCTAACCAAAAAGGACAAAATCATATGAAAATAGTTTTGCAAAGAGTGAACAGCGCTTCTGTCAAGGTGGACGGGGCAGTGGTGGGCAGTATAGACAAAGGATATGTAATTTATCTTGGTGTGGCATCGGGCGATGATAAGGCTATTGTGGACAAAATGGTGGATAAGATTGCCAGGCTTAGGATTTTTGCTGATGCAAGCGGAAAGACAAACTTAACCGCCGGTGATGTCGGCGGAGGGGTGCTGGTAGTGTCGCAGTTTACTCTCAATGCGGATTTATCTTCTAATCGTCCCAGTTTTTCTCAAGGCGCTAATGCTGAATTAGCTAAGGAGCTGTATGAGTATTTTATTGAAAAGTGCATTAATAGATTTAAACAAGCGACTGCGGGGCAATTTGGGGCGCATATGCATGTTTATAGTGACGGGGACGGACCGTTCACGCTGGTGTTAGAAGGATAGGAAATTAAATTCAAGCCACACCCGTGTCATAAGTCACTTCAATGGGTTTTGGGTAATATGACTAATGTTATATTTTGTTGATAAGACAAGAAGGAAGCTAGAGTATAGAGAAAATATGAAATCTAATGGACAAATAATTGGTCAGAATGTCATTAAATAGATAAGATGAATTATAATAAAGAATTTGAGAAGATTATTTTAGGACACAATGGAATAAAGATTTACTTGCATTGCTGCTGTGCAGTGTGTGCGAGTTTTTGTGTTGAGAAGTTTTTAGAATTAAGAGTTGAAGAATTTAAATGTTTTTTCTATAACCCTAATATTATGCCAAGAGAAGAGTATGATAGGAGGGCAGAGGAGATGACTAAATTGGATATAGACTATCATTCTAAGTGCGGCAGAATATCTGGTCAGGAAGCGGGAAATATGCAAAATTCTCAGAGTTTATTTGTTGAGTCAGAACCAGTGACTTCGTCTCATAATAATCGCCCGCACGACAATAATTTGATAATTTGTGATTATGATAATCAAAAATTTTTGGAAAATATTAAAGGATATGAGAATTGCAGTGAGGGTGGTATGAAATGTGAGAGATGTTTTTATTTTAGGCTTAAAGAGACGGCTAAACAAGCTAAGAAATTAGGATATGATTGTTTTGCTACAACTTTGACAACCAGCCCTCATAAAAATAGCGGAGTTATCAATAGAATAGGGCATGAAGTTGAAAGGGAAATAGGAGTGAAATACTTGGTGTCAGATTTTAAGAAGGGCGGAGGATTTTTAAGGTCTTTAGAGATTGCAAAAAAGCTAGATTTGTATAGGCAAAATTATTGCGGATGTTTACCTTTTTTCTAAAAATATAAGATGAATAGATTTAGTAATTTGTACAATGGAATTGATTTGAGCAGAGCGGCGACAAAGATTTGTCTTGAAAATGATTCAGAAATTTTAGAGGGTGGCATTAGTCACCCTCTTTTTTAAATTCTATGAAAAAATCATATAGAGAGGAAAGAAACGGATGTCAAAAAAGCCGAGCCTCAAGCGAGGGGAGT
>Ga0123355_10002865_pt1 | contig 24495 bp, 20 predicted proteins | sample TergutEmb28metaG_3_FD_89872 | JGI IMG/M metagenome (GOLD analysis project Ga0123355, IMG submission 89872) | Embiratermes neotenicus P1 segment gut microbial communities from Petit-Saut dam, French Guiana - Emb289 P1 | ecosystem: Host-associated > Arthropoda: Insects > Digestive system > Gut ... | reverse complement strand
TGCTCCTCCAACATCAGCTCGCATAGTGCTTCCGCCAGCAAAGTTTGCATGGTCTACTCTTGCCCACGAAGGACTAAAGCTTATATTTGGGTTGGTGGTTGCCACGCGTAAATCTGGAATAGGGTCTGCATGTCGACGAGGAGTTAAGAAACTATTTGCTATAAAGCCAATACGTCCATTTGCAAACTGAACTTGAGCCCATGTATGACCATTGGCTGTTGTATGATTCATGTTTAACACTCTAAAGGTCGTCCCATGTCCAAAAGACCCCATTGAAGCAAATCCCGTACCAGGACCTGTTCGAACATTCACTGATGTAGCGTTAATAAAGAAAAGAGTTCCGTCACTGTCGGGGAATCCATTTCCTGGGCGATAGCTAGGAAACTCTGGCATGTTGTTGAAAACGGGAATATAAAAAACCCTGGGCGCATTAAAGAGGCCAAGATTCGTATACGTCGTATGTAGCCTTTGCGACTCTGTTGCTGCTGCAGATATATTTGTCATATACTGATGCCAAAAATGAAGATTGGAAGGACTGTTAGGGCTTACACTCCACTTTTGCAAATATAGAGAGTCCTGTCCTCTGCGGATGTAGCTTTCAGAAATCCACTGGGCTCCTCCGCGAATTGACCTAGCAGGATCTGTCCACGGGCGTCCGTGTGACGTTCCTGTGCTTGCCCATCTCAAGCCATTAGCTACAGGATTTGGTCCAGCAGTTGCGCCGATATTATAGAAATTATAGATTCCTGTAAAGCCCGGCACTGTGCCTGAAACAGAAGGGCTACCCTGACTACCAACTTCTTGCAAAATGCGCGCTGTTAGATGGTGTGGATTTGTCAAATTATCGCGCCCAGCACCAAAAATGACAGCTGCATATGACTGATTAATTGTCCCCGTAGTTCCTGCCGTAGTTACATAGCGAATATTGCCCGGTCCAGCCATGAAGGTGCCGTTTAACATGTTCTGCACGCCAGCCTGTGTATGGTATCTCGAATTAAACGATAGTAGCTCAAATTGCAAAATATTGCGTTCATCCAAAAAATTGCGCGGATCCATGTAGAAGGCAATTCCTCCTCTAGAAGCATTGACCCACCCTGGCTCAACTTGATGTGGGCGTGAGGGATCTCTCATAGAAGCCTCCCAAGAGGCAGGCACAAGGCTTCTGCCTTCAACCATTTGTTGAGTGAGAACAAAATTCCAGTCCATATTGGTATGCAGCGGCACAAAAGTCCAATTTGGATGCCTTCTCTGAAGTTCGCGCAGTGCTGGCTGATATGATGGAGGAAAGCTTTCAATTGAAGCTTGCGCACTCGCAGGCTGCATAAAAAGAGTTGCGCCCATAACTGCCAACATAAGTGCAGCTATCACGCCCTTCTTTAGATCACAGCTTTTGCTCTTGAATCCAGCATGTACACTTGTAATCACATTATTAATCATTTGGACCACCTGTTCCTTTTCTGCGTATGCACAAAAATAGTATTGGCAATACAGTAAGAACAACTATCCCTGCCGCAATAAAGCCATACCTCGACAAGAATCGACCAGGAGCACCCTCTTCATAACCCTCATGCTCGCTAAGCGCACTTGCCATTTCATCAGTGATTTCATCAAGCTTATTAACTTCAATACTGTACTCTTGTGTAAGACTGCCGTCAGCTGACGTTACCACAATGACAACTTCATTAACTCCAACGGTCAAATCATCTGCTCCAAAAATTTGAACTGTCGCATCTAAGTTAACTGGAATGACAGCAATATCGAGCGTTAGGACTTCAAAATTTACGTCCATAAAATATTCGAACGTCCCCGAATTAAAAATGGGATTCAATATATATCCTTGCACAACAAGCGATTGCAGCAAGGCATTAGAAGCATCCACCGGGCCAGCCTTTACAACCTCGATCTCATACTCAAGAACCACGCCATTTTCAGCGCTTACTTCAATGATGATATGGTTGATGCCAGGTTGCAAATTTTCATTGCCCGAAATTTCAATACGCGAAGTTGCCGCTTGAGGTCGCGCATTAACATCAAGCCTTGTAACCGACTCGGGGATTTCAACAGTATAGTATGTCACGGTGTGACGGAAGGGGCCAGTAAACTCAAAGCCATCTACGGAAAGATATCCAAGAAAAGGGTTTCCATCTTGCCCATTGGCAACAATTGGAGTGTACAGAAATCCACCTGCGGAAAGAAGTATTGTGAAGATAAATGCGGCGATTTGTTGTGCAAATCGCAACCTGCGTGGTGCCGCACTTGTTTTCCTGCCCTGCACTACAGTTTTCCAGCAGTCCATAAGCTCACTATACCTCATCTTGACATCTTTAATCGCAAAATCGAAGTTGCGATGACTGCTTGACACTGTTGTTGGTGGAGGCTAGGGGGGTCGAACCCCTGACCTCTGGCTTGCAAAGCCAGCGCTCTCCCAGCTGAGCTAAGCCCCCACATGGTCAACAGCGACATATTAGTATACATGATGTGCCAAAAAGGTCAAATTGCAAATTTGGACATTGCCTGACCCTCAAAAACACCCATGCGTTATCTTGCTAAAACAGCAACCATTCTTTCAGCCGTATGTCCATCCCATTTTTCTGGACGAAACGGCTTCCTCTGCGCACTAAGAGCCTTTGCAAGATCTTCTGGCAACGAATCAATACTGGAAAGCACATTCGTTCCGCCATGCTCTTGCAAGGTTACAGGACGCTCTGTATTATCGCGCAATGTGACACATGGCGTTCCTACAACGCAACACTCTTCTTGTAGGCCTCCGCTGTCGGTAAGAAATGCCTTTGCGTCAAGATTAAGCCGCAAAATCGCATGATAGCCAATGGGTTGCTCTAGAATGATGTTGTCGTTGCCTTCTAAGATCTGCAGTAGTCCAAATTCTTCTAATTTTGTCTTTGTCCGAGGGTGAACTGGCCAGTAGAATTGCGTCCCGTTGTCAGCCTCTGTGATGATGGAGTTGACAATTTTCTCGAGCTTTTCTAATTCGTCAACATTCGCTGGCCTATGCAAAGTAACAACAACATAATTATTAGGTTCTAAGCCTGTTGGAAGCTCATTGTTCTTTACCTTAGGAAGCTCTCTGTCCAAAGTGTCAATCATGATATTTCCAGATAGATGAACCGAATCTGGGCTATGCCCTTCGCGAAGCAAAGTATCAAAAGCAAAGTTATCAGGCGCAAGCAAGACATCACTTATGCTGTCGGTAACTAGCCTATTAATCTCTTCAGGCATGCCTCTGTCACCACTGCGCAATCCTGCCTCAATATGCGCAACATCAATACCAAGCTTCTTTGCAGTGATAGAGCACGCAGCTGTTGCATTAACGTCCCCAACAACAACAACTAGATCGGGCTGCTCCTTAATGCATATTTCCTCAAAAGCAATCATGGTCTTGCCGACCTGCTCTGCATGAGATCCGCTGCCAATATCAAGATTAAGGTCAGCCATAGGAATTTCAAGCTCGGTAAAAAATGCCTTGGACATCTTATCATCGTAATGTTGGCCAGTATGCACAAGAATATGCTCAATTTGAGCAGCGTTTGTCTTGTTGTATTTGTCTACTGCCCTGCAAAACGGTGCGATTTTTATAAAGTTTGGCCTGGCCCCCACAACACTAATCCACTTCACAGCAAACCTTCCATTTCAATACTGCGTCATGCCCGCCAACTTACTTAGCGACTGCACAGCTTGGTAATTACAGTTTAACTATCCTGCTTGAGCTGTCCGCATCCACAACATTGCGTGTATCAAGAACAAGCGGGGCATTTTCACAGACCATATCATAATCTACGTTGCTGTGACCAGAAAGGATAAGTACTGCATCAGCTGCTTTTACCCCTTCGCTGGTAAGAGGAGTGCTTTGCACCTTCTCTCCGTCCTGGCGATATTCAGGCACATAAGGATCGTGGTACTGAATGTTTGCACCCTTTTCTTTGAGGCGCGTGATAACTGCAAGCGCAGGGCTTTCTCTCATATCGTCTATATCAGCTTTATAGGCGACTCCAAGCACTAAAATATCGGAGCCATTCAAAGCCTTGCCCTGAGTATTAAGCGCATCCATAAGTCTGCGTGCAACATAATAGGGCATATCTTCATTGATGCGGCCTGCAAGTTCAATAAACTGCGTGTGGAAATCATATTCTCGAGCCTTCCATGACAGGTAGAAAGGGTCTATAGGGATGCAATGCCCACCTAGACCAGGCCCTGGGTAGAAAGGCATAAAGCCAAATGGTTTAGTTTTCGCAGCATCAATTACTTCCCAAATATCAATATCCATGCGCTCACACAGCTGCGCAAGTTCATTTACCAAGGCAATGTTTACGCAGCGGAAAATATTTTCGAACAGTTTTGAAAGCTCGGCTGCGCGCGCCGTTGATACAGGGACAACAGTCTCGATAAATTTGCCATAAAACAGCGTAGCCAGTTCAGTTGAACGAGCCTCAATTCCACCAACAACTTTTGGGGTGTTGGTTATCTTCCACACTTCGTTGCCAGGATCAACACGCTCTGGTGAAAAAGCGACAAAAAGATTGTCCCCCAATTTCAGAGAATCTGACTCAAGCAAAGGAAGAAGGACCTCCTCTGTTGTGCCAGGATAGGTTGTAGACTCAAGAGTAACAAGAGCTCCAGGCTTAAGGTAAGGCGATATTGCCTCTGCGGCAGACACCATATATGACACATCTGGCTCATTGTGAGAATTGAGTGGAGTCGGAACACAGATTGCCAGCACATCACATTCTGCTGCACGAGAAAAATCTGTAGTAGCCTCTATAAGATCTTTTTTAACAAGAGGAGCAAGCTCTTCACTTGAAATGTCTCCAATATAGCTAATGCCCTCATTAACCTGCTGGGCGCGCTCTGGTGAAACCTCAAAACCAATACAGCGATTTCCTGCTTTTTCTGCCATTGCCACGATAAGAGGCAGACCCACATAACCAAGGCCTACTACGCCATACACAGCTGAGCCGTCATTAATTTTTTGCTCAAGTACATTTCCAAAAGTTGCAGTATTCATAACTTACCTTTCACATGCTAGAAGAAGTAAATTCGTTCGCAAATCGCCAAATAGTCAGTATACTTTGACGAAATGATAGGGTCAACCTCACCTTTCACCAACGGGCACCTCGACTTCAACGGCGCGATATCTAAAGCCTGTCGTCACATTCGTGATAGTAACAGTAATTCGGTAACTTGAGTTATCGTCTAGCAGATTAAAATCAAAGCGGCTATCCTGCGTAGTGACATCTTCAATTCGAACGTCACCTTGATACACGCGCCATCTGTAAGAGTAATCATGTCGAGCATGACCACTGCTAATCCAATGACGCACCTGGAAGAAGTGTCCATTTTCGTCCTGGCTAAACCCCAAATCAATTACTCCAAAATTTACTACAATCACATCATCTATGATTCCTACTGACCCTTCTGCAGGCCAAGCAGGCATATCTGCGGCAAGCGCTGATTCTCGGATTGTCTCCATCATAGCTGCATCACTCAAATGGCTCACAGGTACCCCAAGAAGGCTAATGAGCTTCTGCATGAAAAGATTTTGGCTTCGCGAAGCTTCGTAAAAGAATAAATTTTCTCCAAGGGGCGGTCCCTTCCAAAGGCCTTCAAATGCATCAGGGCCAGCTAAAGGAGCATGTACATCACCCAAAATTAAAGGATAGTACTCGCTGGGAATATTCCCCAAAAATATAATGGGCTTTGTTTCAGAACTTATCAGAGGCAGCAGGGGATCCACCTCTGTGGCAACTCGTGACATAAGAGAAAGTGCTTGCTGATTGTAATAATAGGCTCTTGAATAATAAACATTGTTAACTACAACGTAATTGAATACCAAAAAGATGCACAAACATAAAGCTAGTGACTTTAAAAGTCCAGGGATGTAATCACGACCCTCAACAATCACTAAAACAAAAGCTACCGAAAAAACAAAGGCATAAATCATGAGAGGCGTTGCTGGCCCATCGGCAAAAAAGGTTGCAAATCCACAAGCCAAGGGAATTAATAGTATTAGCACAAGCAAAGCAAGTAACCGAAATGGATTCTGATAAATTTTCCGTTTAACGACAGTGATTGTCAAAAGAAGCACTAGTACGGCAAGCAGAAGCGCATAGGCGATCAAAAGACCATTTGAAGCTAACTGAAGGCCCCCGGTAAAAAACAGAATGAAAGATTCATATGCTGAAGATAATGCCTCTGAAACGCCCTCCAGGGAAAAAAGTCTTTCAGAAAAGCTCTCTGAGCTCATGCCTCTATAGCCTGTTAATTGAACTCCAGAAACATAGTACGACGCAGGAAGAGAAATGATATAGAATAAACCGCCCAGAAGACCCATTGCGAAGAAGCGTGCCGCAAAGCCCCCGAAGCGCTTAAAGTTAAAGCCTCTTGACAGTAAATCCCCGATTAGATAGAACAAGCAAAGTGCTACAGCGACATTGACCTTTGCTTGATAAATCGCCAAGACACACATAAGCAATAAGGCTCCCAGAAAAAAGCCCATGCGAAACCTCACCGTAAGGTATACTGCCAAAACTGCGAGTACAACTGCAAAATGATAATTAGGCGTGTCGTACAAGTAAAGATTAGTTACAGCAATCGAAGGAAATGTTGCCATTAATCCAGCAATCGTAAAAGCGCTAACCTTATTTCTAACATTAAACAATTTAATGAACAGAAAGGCAGCACACGCAAGGAAAAGGGACACGAAAATACCACTTGTCAGAGGCAGAACGTAACCATAGCTTACCTGGTTAACAATGGTGCTAAGCCATCTACCAGAACCAATCATTGGATTTGCACGCAGAACTGTCCCAAAGTCATGATCGCCAAAAAATCTTCCCGAATACACGAAGATATTTGTACTAAATCCAATAATTAGTGCACTGAAAAAAGCGGTTTTTGCTGCAGCAGATTCACCTGCCCACCAATTCAAAAGAGCTTTATCAGCCTCAAAGGTAAAAATAGATTTGGCAAAACCTCTCATGCGGTCGTAAGCCCTCTTAATAAAAGATCGAGCAGACCTACCTTCTTTAGACTCAGACATTGCTACTCCTTCAAGTCATAATCTTGTTGACTTTTCACAGCTTCCCTGCTGACTGATTCACTAATTATGAACCTTGGTCTACCTTTTACCTCTTCATAGATTTTTGCAACATAGAGACCAATGATACCTAAGCTAACCATCGTAGATCCTCCAATAAATAGGAGTATGAGGATTACAGTTGTAAACCCCTCCAGAGATTCTCCAATGAAAAATCTCACAAGGGTGTGAATAGCAAGAGCAATTGAAGCAACAACTAGAATTGCCCCAATGCCCGTCACAAATTGAAGTGGCGCAGTCGAAAATCCAATGACATTATTAAGTGCATAGCGAAAAAGCTTGAAGAAATTCCAATTACTTTTGCCATATTCTCTGGGAGCCACCTCATATTGGACTTCAGTTGATGGAAACCCCATCCAAAATGAAAGACCTCGGAAAAAGGTGTTGCGCTCATCGAGCTTTAGAAGTTCTTGAACAACCTGCCTATCAAGAAGTTTAAAGTCAGATGAAGAGCGCATATCAAACCCGGAAAGAGCACTCATGACACGATAAAATGTTCGAGAAAAGAATCTATAAAGTGCTGACTCTTGACCACGGCTTGCCTTTATCCCCTCAACAACCTTGTAGCCCTCTTGCCATTTTGCAAGCATCTTTGGCAAAGCCTTTGGAGGATGCTGAAGATCACCATCCATGACAACACAACAATCACCGCTGCTATTTTGCAGACCTGCCCAGATCGCTGCCTCTTTGCCGAAATTCCGACTGAAACGATAGCCCCTTATGTTATCCGCTAAATCACTTTGTTTCACTACCTGCTCAAATGTTGCATCCAATGATCCATCACATATGAACACAATCTCAAATTGGATATCTTCCGGACTGAGCGTTTCGCGAAGCGCAGATATAACATGCTCTATCGATTCTTCTTCGTTATAAACGGGAATTATAATCGATAGCAAAGGCATTTATTTCTCGCCTTTAGTCACTCTTGAACCCATCACCGCACGTCGTAGTCGAAGCGCCAACCTAACTATAGGATTAGAGCTATAATGCCTCACTAAATGTCGCGCAGTTTGACGCCTGCTTTGCAGCACCTCTGTTTTTTTGCGCAACTCCTCTTCTTGGGCAGCAAGCAAAACTTGAAGCCTGGCTATATCTTCTTTTTGCTGCTGCACCTGATCTTTGTAATCAGCCGCTCTTTCCCTCAAAGCTGGCAGTGATTTTCTAAGATCTTGAAGTTTTGGCTTGACATCATTTAGACTGTCTCGCAGAGATCGCTCAATGCGAAAGAAGGCCTCTTCGGCATCAGCAAATGTCTTTGTGTCCAAATTAACAATCTGAGCATGATGGCTATTGGTTGCAAGCAGCAAAATCCAGTCATCCATATACTCAATTTTGGTTACCGAGAAACACTCGGCAAGGCTCTGATAAATCTCTGTCAGATAATAGGTTCTTTTATGATCAGGCCAATCGTTGATGCCAAAGGGAACGCTCACAATAACGCGTCCATCCTGCGCAAGCAGACTACTTGCCTTAGCTACAAATGCATCTGGTTCATCTACGTGCTCTAACAATTCGGTCATCACCACTGTATCGAATTGCTGGGAGCCAAAATCGTAGCTAAGAAAATCTGCTCTCACAAACTCCAAGTTAGCGCGAGTTTTTTCATCTTCCTTCTCTAGGTAGTTGCGTGCATACGCAATGCTTTCTTCTTCGTAGTCTACTCCAATAACCTCATACCCAGCTCTTGCTAACAGCACACTTGCTATTCCCTGAGAGCAGCCCACGTCTAGTACACGAGAGCCAATTGCCGAATCGCAGATGGCAGATATTCGACGCTGCTGCTTTTTTTGGAAAGCCTCCCCAAGAGTGCCCTCATATTTCTCTGTTATGCGATCAAGATATTTCATAAGATTTTCTCATTCTTGGATGTGACAAAACGAGCAGCTCAGCAGCTTGCATGGCTCCGTTTTCAAATTTAATACGGTTCTCACTCATCTTTCGGTTCTCATCGCTGTCGCATAGCAAGTTGAAAGCTTGATCCAGCGACTCTTCACTTAGTTCCGTCATAACGATACCACAACCGCTTTCCTCAGCAGCAACAGCTCGTGCATACTGATCGTCAGTTACTGTATTCATGTTAGGGATGAAAAGTGTTGGAACACCAAAATACATCAATTCGTGAAAGCTATTATAGCCACAGGCACTCACGCACAAATCAAATCCTCTAACATACTTAGAGTTTGGATAATCCTTTAAGACAATGATGTCATCCTCAATCAGTTTAAGCTCACTTCCAATGATTGACTCTCCGACAATCATCATTACGTCTCTCCTCTTGCGTAAACTTTTAACAATTTGGTGGATATCAGAATCTATGTCATTGATATTTCCGGCACCAAGCTGAATATAGCAAACCTTTTTATCTTGAGGAATTTTTAGCATCGTTCTAACTTCTTCACGCGTCCATAAATCACTTTCGTCTAGCAGGATTATAGGACTTACTTTAACCTCGCGATCTGTTGTGCCCTCCTCGGACCTGCCAGCCTCCTCAGGGGCAATAATTCTGTCAAAAAACTTATCCTGCTTATCTCTGAGCAACCTCGCCTTTTCACGTGCACTGCCACGCTTTACCCAGATTTTGTACAATCTTTCCTGCCCTGAAATCTCGTTTACTAATGCAGCATACGGATATGCTCCATCAAAGATAACTACTGAAAAATTATACAGAGCAAACAGATCGTTCAGTGTATTTCGGAGCAAAATATTCCATCGATGGGAAGTTACGGCCGGCTCCAATTGAGCATGTGGAGGCAAGTAGTACGCCTTGAATCCTTCCCTTCTTATTGTGCTAAGAGCTGGTGATGTTGACAAAAAAATAAATTCCCAATCTGGAACAAGCCTCTTCATTCTTTTCGCAATCGCCAAAGATCTCGTAAGATGGCCTAACCCACCTCCATTTGTACACATAAACAAGACAGTTTTTTTCATACTGTCAGCATCAGCGGGGGTATAATCCCTTATGGTTGGCACAAATCTTTTAGCGCTTCTCTTACGATACTTTTTGCGAATTTTCATCAAATCAAAAGGCAACTTAAAAAATCTAGTCAAAGATCTTCGAGATGCAAATACTGCCTGCCCTATCTCATTGGTAAGGCTCGCGCGCTTTAGCGCTGTGCCTAACTCGAAATTAAGATATGCAATCTCCTGATTGCGAGTCTGTACTTCCTTCGCAAGCGCAGCAGCGACTGTTTCAAGAGAGTCGACATCTTCGATCGTCACGCTCTGCAAGGAGCCCTTGACACCCTCTCCTAGATCGCAATCTTGGGGCACTTTTTCGGCCTGCTCTTTATGAAAAGATTCATTATCCACAAAACATTTCCTTTCCGGCATACCAAAGTTCGCCCACTGAATGGCTCGGTAGCATTTACCCTACAAAATCTACCTCTGTTACATTCAGCCCTAAAAAGTAGCCCTGGACAGCCAGCTACCAAGACTTGTCACTAAGGCTTGCGTATTTCTTTCATAAATTGCTCGTACTCATCTATAACTTTGTTTGTCTCCCCATGCGCTTTCATTTTCCCACCCTCAATCCATATAGCCTCAGTACACAACTCTCGAAGGATTTTCATACTGTGAGAAACAATTACCACCGTCTTATTGTCGCCCTGGATAATTTCGCGCATTTTCTCTTCACTCTTTTTCTTGAAGTTTACATCCCCTACACTCAGGACTTCATCAATTAAAATTACATCTGCCTCAAGAATAGCCGTAATAGAAAATGAAAGCTTTGAATGCATTCCGCTTGAGTATGTTCTCACCGGCTTATATACAAAGTCTCCTAGTTCTGAAAATTCCACAATTTCAGGAATTTTTGCCTTAATAGTTTCAAGATCAAACCCTAGCAGTAGTCCAGATAAGTATATATTCTCTATCCCTGATAGCTGCGTCTGGAATCCAACACCAATTGCCAACAAGGAAACTCTGTTGTCATAGGTAGTTAGCTCACCTTCATCTGGTGAAAATACTCCAGCGATTGTCCTAAGTAGAGTGCTTTTTCCACTGCCATTTCTTCCAACAACCCCGACGATGCGTCCCGTTTCAACATCAAAAGAAACGCCCTTCAAGGCCTCAAATACATCCTTTTTTCTATTGCCTAAATTAAGAGCGCTTCCTCTAATCGAAAAAGACTTCATAGAGCGATACCTTACGACTAGGTCTTTAACGCTAATTGCGTATTTTTCGCTAGCATTCTCTTTCACTAAATCACCTTCGCATAAGTGTTCTCGTATTTGTACATTGTTCTTATGGCTATTACAATCAAAATCAAGCTAACGATTATCCAATAAGCAAATAAATCCCAGGTAAGCCCTCTTCCATACAGAAAAACATTTCGAAAGTCATCGATAATGTATGCAATCGGATTAATTCTGAGCATCCACCATGAAAGAGCTTCTGGAATACGCTCAGACACTGAGAAAAAGATTCCCGACAGATAAAACATGAGCCTTAGAATGATTTGTACAACATTGGCAAGATCGTTAACAAACACACCGAAGTGAGCTAACATCGTTGCAAGCCCAAAGGTAAATAGGAAGGTAAGCGCAATCAGGGGGATGGTATAGATAATATCCCAAGTAAAAGTAACCCCAAAGATTACCGCCAAGATATATAGGAGTACATACGATATTGCCAACTTGACAAAATTTACGTACATTTTCTCGAGAACCAGCATGTACTTAGGGATATAAACCTTTGTGACAACACCCTTGAAGGCATTTACAATCCCCACGCTAACACTTATGTTCTTGCTAAAGAAATTCCAGACAAGCAGACCAATAAAAACAAACACTGGCAAATAGGGTTGGTCTGTCTGAAAAACAATCTGCACAATGAACGAATATATAATCATGAAGAACAGTGGATCTAATATCCACCATATCCACGTCAGGTATGAATTAGTTACCTCTGTTTTCAATTCTGATTTTGCTGCATATGCCGAATAGGCATTGTATTGCTTAAAATGCTCAAAGACTTTTTTCACAAATTCACCTTAATATTAAAATTCACCTTAATTTTATGTAGTTAATTACATTGTTCATCTTGTCGCTATTATAATCCAGCACAATAGAGCTCTGTAACTTTGCTCTGTAATTATACTTCTTGAAATAGTCTAGGCACATTATATCTAGGTCTTCTTCGGTCATCAAATCATGAATCAAGATATTGTACTCGCTGTTATTTACCAAGATAAGCAGTCGAGATTTATCTAGATTAATGCTCGCGTAATGATCTTTAATCTTCTGCAATTCATTCAGATTGGTCATGACATACACTGCGTAACACCACGGATCTTGATAGGGCTCCTTCAACTGATCTGTTTGTCTGCCCGAAATTTGTCTGTATACTCCCCTTGCTATTCTGTACAAAATTGGATTCTTTTTGATGATCGCTATAAGCCTACTTTTCATTTAGCTACCCTCCATCAAAGACAATGCATTTCTGTAAATTTTTTCAATATCATACTTTTCAATAATGAAATTCCTTGACTGTTCTGCACGCCTGTCATAAAGTTCTTTGTCGTGAGTAAGCCTATCTATTGTCTCTGCAATTTCCTCTATTGAATCGCACATGCAGTATTCGGGGTATACATATTCAATCCCATCCCACTTCAAGCAAAGTCCGAGGCTCTTGCTTGCCATAGTTTCAGCAATTGCAAGGTGAAAGCTCTCAATTTCAGACAAAGACAGGGTGAAACCAATCGTTTTAAGAAGCTCTGGAATATTTACCCAGCCTGAAAAGATAACGTCCTCTTCTAGCTGCAAATCCTTGATCTTTTGGTATACCTCTAAGTAATACTGTCTTTCCTCTTCAACATTCCACGTGGCAGGAAATTCCTCAGGCCTTTTCCCAGGAACAATCAATTTGTACCTGTCGTCCCCACGCTTAAGCATAGCCAGTACATCGACCGCCTCACTTAAACCCTTTTGCATCGGTAATGCTCCAATTAAAGCAATGTTGTAGTGACAGTTTTCGGATTTCTCTGCATCGTAAAGCTCTGTTTCAACAAAATTATTGACTACGGCAACCTTACTTCGCGGAAAAGAAAATTTTCTGATGAATTCTTCGTAATAGAAATAAGACACCGTAATTATCTTTTCAACATTGGCCATATTTACTGAAAAGCCAAAACGCTTTGTTATTTCAAAGCGATGTGCTCGAATAAATAATTTTTGGTGAGGATACGCATTGTTTGAGTACCACTCCGCATTTAGAAGCATCCACTCACACCACACAATATCAGCACTTCTCAGCAATTCCTTAGATTGCCTCTGGTCGAAGACCATATAATCTTTCAATTCTTGTACCGACAATTCAAAGTCTTGCTCAAAGAATTTGTAGAGGGGTTTAAGGAATTTCAAATCGTGTCCACTAATCAGCATCCTTTGTTTTTTCTTCGGATAGCTGTAAATGGCATCTTTAATGTTTGCATAAGACTGCTCTGGTGTGTACGCCTCAAAAATCTCCCTAGACCTGCATGCCAATTCTTCATGCTGCCTATCATCTTTGAATATGCTTGCAACCTTTTCAACCGTATCGTCAACACTGTCCACAAACATTGGAAACTCATCCCCAAAGATTGCTTTGTACATTTCAATTTTTCTTATTATGGGAATAACACCATACGAGCAATATTCTAAAACCTTCATTGATAACTCTAAAGAGTTATCATTGTCTACTGTTTTTGCCCTAAATGCATATCCTAGTTGACACCTTTTCACCACATCAGCTGTTTGCTTCCTCGGCAAAGCACCATGGTAGCTAATGTTTGGCGCATTTGCCAATCTCTTGTTTATCTCGGCAATCGTATCTTTATTTGCTACATCACGCTTGAAGGTATTACCAATGAAATGAAGTCTTATCTCTGGATCAATTTCATAAAGCTTCTCCATTGTTTCTAATATCTCAAAGATATGCCACTCTTTGGAAATTTTCCCGGCATATACAATGCTTTTTGGCTCTTTAGCCACCTCTTCACTGCCATCATCGAAAACCATTGGATAGAGAGTGCGAAATTTGCTCCCATCGACCTCGAGAATATCCTTTAGGTACTTCCGCATTTCCTCTGTCTGGACAAACATGTAATTGGTCTTCGAGTAAACCTCGAAAAGATTTTCCTTCTCTCCTGCTGAAATCTTACTTCTGTCATGCGTAAAGTCTGTTATGTAGGGGATCATTTTTGAAGACAAATTGCTTTTCAGCATAGACTTGACAACATCGAAGCCCCTTACGATAATGCACGAATAATCTCGATATTCATCTACTTTCTCAATAATCCTATTAATGTTTGCAGAATCAACCTCGGCGAATCTCTCGTCATAGCTCTTGGGTGGCAAAATCCTAATATTTCCCACGCCTTGCAATGACTGCACCAAAACATCATCGCTGATCTCTCTTTTAAGCAGGATGTCGACCAGATTATTCTTGTCTTGCGCTAAGAGCTTCGCCAGTGAAATAACCCATATAGATGACCCATCAACAATATTTAGGTTAGAGTCACCATAAATCAGTATTTTAGTCTTCATTTCACCTTCCCTAGTGTGTTAGTTCTGCTTTAGCAATTCTGACACACTCTGAGGGGCTTTCTGCATTTGTAGCCTCACTGTTTTTGGACTCAGAGAATGTCATGTCATGCCCAAGCTCTGGATATACGCCTGATGGTACAATTGCGAGCGCACATTTGAATGTAGGCATCTGTGCAAATATCATTTAGGCAAGACTGAAATAGATCACTATTTAACTATGCTTTTAAAGAGATTCTTATAACGATGATAAAAGAAACTATTCTAGGCGTTGATGTTCTAGTCTCTAGCTACGAAAATTTGCTAGATGACATCGAAGATGACATCAGGCAGGGCAAGCAAGCAGAGGTCATCTCTATCAATCCTGAGAAAATTATCAGCGCGCGAAACAGTGTGTCCCTGAAGCAATTTCTAAACGATGCAACATACACAATTCCTGATGGGATTGGGATAGTTCTTGCTTCAAAGATCAAAAAGGGAGCTATCTCGTCAAGAATGACAGGAATAGAAACCATGGATAAGCTTTGCTCTCTGTCCAATAATAAAGGGTATAAGATATTTTTGTACGGATCAGGAAAAGAAGTGCTCTCTAAGGCAAGGCGTACCTTAGAGACACGCTACGAGCAGATTAACATCGTTGGCTGTCAGGACGGATATGAAAAAGACAGTCAGAAGGTCATTGATAAAATCAACGCCAGCAAAGCACAGATCTTATTCCTTGCCCTTGGTTCGCCCAAGCAAGAGGAATTCATCATGGCCCACAGGCAAGAGTTGTGCATCACCATATTCCAAGGGGTGGGCGGATCCTTTGATATCTTGAGTGGAAAAGTTCAGCGCGCCCCACTGTGGATGCAAAAAGTGGGCCTTGAATGGCTTTATCGTCTTGCAAGAGAGCCTAAAAGAATTTTTCGCCAAATTAACTTAGTAAAATTTCTCGCCCTAGTATTTTTCGAAAAACAAAAGCAGTGATACTATTGCTTAGAACAAAATGCCGCATGTCAACTCAATCAAGGACAAGGAACCCGCTTTATGAGTGAGAAAAGAACAAGCAAAAAAGGTGTTGGGGCCACCGATGCTCTCAATGCAAAGATTGAACGAGTCCGCAAAGCTCAAGAAATTTATGCAACCTTCTCTCAAGAAACAGTTGATGAAATCTTCAAGACAGCAGCACTTGCAGCCTGCAAGCAGAGGATAGCTCTTGCGAAAAAGGCTGTAAACGAAACCAAAATGGGTGTACTAGAGGACAAGGTAATCAAAAACCATTACGCCTCTGAAATGATCTACAACCAATATAAAGGTACAGCTACCTGCGGAGTCATTGACGAGGACCGTAGCGCAGGAATCAGAAAAATTGCAGAACCCATGGGTCTCATTGCAGCAATCATTCCTACAACGAACCCTACATCAACAGCAATTTTCAAGACATTGCTTGCGCTAAAGACTCGAAATGGAATCATTGTCCTACCCCATCCCAGAGCCAAAGAATGCACTGCTGAGGCAGCTCGAATCGTTTATGAAGCCGCAGTCAAAGCGGGTGCACCTGAAGGAATTGTCGAATGGGTTGAAACCCCCTCTATTGATCTTGTAAATGAAGCAATGCGTAGCTCAGACATAATACTGGCAACAGGTGGTGCTGGCATGGTTAAAGCAGCATACTCATCAGGCAAGCCGGCGCTAGGTGTTGGCGCAGGAAACGTCCCTGCAGTAATTCACAAATCAGCAGATGTTCAAACTGCAGTAAGCTCAATCATTCTTTCAAAGACTTTTGACAATGGCGTTATTTGCTGCTCAGAACAATCAGTGATTGTTGACGATGCCATTTATGATGACGTAAAGAAGGAATTCGCGCTTCGCGGCTGTTACATCCTCAAGCCTGCCGAAGCAACAAAGTTAAGAAAGACAATGGTTGTTGACAGCGCGCTCAATATCAACATCGTCGGACAGCCCGCGACGAAAATCGCTGAACTCGCTGGGATTAAAGTTCCAGTAAACACAAAGGTGCTCATTGGCGAAGTGACAAGTGTTGAACCCAGCGAAGAGTTTGCACGTGAAAAGCTCTCTCCTGTGCTTGCCATGTACCGATTCAAAACCTTTGATGAGGGAGTCGAAAAGGCTGAACGTCTCATCCGTGAGGGCGGCTATGGTCACACAGCATCCCTCTACATTGACACCCAAAAGAGTGATGATTTATCACTCTTTGAAAGCGCAATGAAGACCTGTAGAATTCTGGTCAACTCACCTTCAGCCCATGGTGGCATTGGTGATTTGTACAACTTTAAGCTAGCGCCTTCGCTGACGCTGGGCTGCGGCACGTGGGGCGGCAATTCGGTATCAGAAAATGTTGGCGTAAAACATCTGTTGAACATCAAGACTGTTGCTGAGAGAAGAGAAAATATGCTGTGGTTCAAAACCCCTGAAAAAGTTTACTTCAAAAAGGGCTCCCTCAATATTGCCTTAAATGAACTCAAAGATGTGTACGATAAGAAAAAAGCCTTTATCGTCACTGATGAATTTTTATACAAAAATGACTACACAAGAAACCTTACCAATAAGCTTGATGAAATGGGCATCAAACATACTACATTCTTTAATGTGCTTCCCGATCCAACATTGCAATCAGCAAAAGAGGGTGCAAAGGCTATGCTTGACTTCGAGCCAGACTGCATCATTGCACTAGGCGGAGGTTCTCCCATAGATGCAGCAAAAATCATGTGGACACTTTATGAGCACCCCGATGCAGATTTCCATGATTTGGCGGCTCGCTTTATGGATATACACAAAAGAATTGTGTCTTATCCAAAGATGGGCGAAAAGGCAAACTTTGTAGCGATCCCCACTACTGCAGGAACTGGCAGTGAGGTAACACCCTTTGCTGTTATTACTGACGAAAAAACAGGCATCAAATACCCCATAGCTGACTATGAGCTTATGCCACATATGGCGATTATCGATGTTGACCTGATGATGGGTATGCCAAAATCACTAACTGCCGCATCAGGAATTGATGTGTTGACTCACGCACTAGAAGCCTATGCATCAATGCTTGCAAGTGACTACACAGATGGACTTGCACTGACTTCAATTAAAAATACCATGAAGTATCTGCCAATAGCCTATGCGGACGGGACTAACGAAGAGGCGCGGGAGAAGATGGCGAACGCATCGACAATTGCAGGCATGGCATTTGCGAATGCATTCTTGGGTATTTGTCACTCGATGGCACATAAGCTAGGCGCATCCTTCCATCTGCCACATGGTGTAGCAAATGCCCTGCTTATATGTGAGGTCATCAAGTTTAACGCGACAGATAATCCTAGAAAAATGGGAGCATTCTCTCAGTACAAATATCCAAAAGCAACTGAGCGCTATGCAGAAATCGCATCATTTCTAGGACTGTCTGGCAAAACAGACGAAGAAAAAACAGATAAGCTTATTGCAGAAATAAACAAACTGAAGAAGAGTGTTGGCATTGAGAAGTGTATCAAGGACTACGGAATTGCCGAGGAAGATTTCTTAGCAGTACTTGACGAAATGGTCGAGCAAGCCTTCGATGATCAATGCACAGGAGCAAATCCCCGCTATCCTTTAATGGAAGAGCTTAAAGAGATATACCTAAGGGCGTATTACGGAAAGTAGGCTAGACGCAGAACGAGTTCAAGATCAGCGCGCTGTGCGAGTGATATGATTGGTGCATGTTTAGAGGCATTCAACAGTTCGTTCTTTGGGTTAGTGGAATCAACGCAGTTTGTGCGCTAGTTTGTGGTGTCCTGTTTATTGGGTGGACTGATGGCAGCCTAATGAGTGCCGGTGAGATGTTGGACTACATTGCCACATTTCCCCTTGCTCAGATTTTCTTTCAAGACTTCCGCTGGATTGGCATAGCTATGTTACTTGCACTATGTTTTCCAAATGCAACCGCTGTATATGCATTGCTGCGACAATTACCAGGACGTTTTCACGTTGTTATTGTAGCTAACACGCTCATGATGCTGTGGTGCAGCTTTCAGTTTGTGTATCTGTTTAACTGGCTAGCAGTCGGATATTTTACGCTCGGGGTATTGATGATAGCGGCTGCCCTACGGCTTTCACGAGCAGATAACAAAGGAGCTTTATGAGGGTACTTAAATGTGAAATGTGTGGTGAGGTTGACCTGCTTAAGATTGACGGTGAATTTGTCTGCCAGAGCTGCCGCACAAGGTATACTCCTGACGAGGCTCGAAAATTATTGGTTGAGGGCTCGGTTACCATTGATAGATCTAAAGAGGTCGACAACTTTGTAATTTTGGGATTGCGCTCATTTGAGAAGATTGACATGCGTCCTGAAGCTCACGAGGAGGCACGACAGTATTTCAAAAGAGCGCTAGAAATCAACCCTGATAACATCAAAGCTTATCTCTATTTGAACATACTTGATTTCTCGGATGCTCGCAGTGTTGAATTGGCAAAGAAATCGTATCGCAGGGTGAAAGAATTAATTTTTGCGCAATATGAAGATGAGCAGCAGTGTGCAGAGATACTCCTCGACGTCTTGGAGCAATGCTTGACTCCCGTGTTTAATGTACCTGTTTTCTACAATAATGACCTAATAGAGCGAGTGCGAACTAAGAGGGATGATGCTGCCCACATGATAATATCCAACAGGAATTCATTTATACAAACTGGAGCCGCGTTTTTTGATGGTGTTTCAAGATCCGATACAGTAGATGTTCGAAAAAAATACAATTTGACCGTTAGTCTTCTAAGGGACTTTATGGAAGATGCGAAGAAGTATGCTTATGACTATTTCCCCGAGCAGACATCTAAGCTAGTTTACGAGAGTGCAATCTCTTGCCTTGCCTTACTAGAATACATGGAGAATCCCATTGAGTTCCTTGATGCTTGTGCTACGGGGATCATGACTAGGGTTGCGAATTGCTCTGATAAAGGATTAGAAACTATTACGGAACGAAAAGAAGAAATTCTTGTTATTGCTCGCGAAACCAACCCAGACTTCAAGTTGAAAAAGACAAAGAGAGAGGTCTGCACTCCAAAGAAAAGGGATTACATCCCGCAGGGTCATGCTCCGCAAGGTGTCGACTATGCTGAGTACAGGAGAACGAGAAAGTATGATCCCTTTAGCCTTCTGCAATAGTGCGAATGTTTGCTAATTGTGAGTGTTGATAGAAGCAAATTTATTTACGATAAAAAGTGCCTGCCTGCTCTCTGCGCAGGTAGGCACTTTTACTCTTGGAGTGTGCGAAGTACGTCATCACAGTGACTCTATGGGCGCTAGCTAGTCTTTGTTTTTGACAAAGATATAGATCCCTACAGCAACTACAACAACTACGGCAATCACGATAACAGTGGCTACCCAATTTCGACCTGCCTCATCAAGCTCTTCTTCAAAATCTTGATAGATGTCACTTGCTTCGATATCGGCACCTAGATCGTCAGTGGTGGCCTCTGTGTCATCATAAGCATCTGAAATGGCAGCCCCCGCATCATCAAATGCCTCTTCTACTTCCCTGTAGAGGTTGGTGGCATCAGACCCTAGGTCGTCTGTCGCCTCTTCTGCGTTAGCCCCCAAGCTGTCTGCGGTTGCTTCAGCGTCTGCAGCTGCGTCACCTGCTGCAGCAACACTTACTGCTGTCGGCAAAGCAAAAGCGGGAATTAGTGCGCTGACGGGCAGTAGTGCGCCCATCATGCAAAGCGCAAGGACGATTGCAAAAATGCCATATCTGTGAGATTTCATTGTGCTCACCTTTCCTTCAGTTGGATAAATACAAAAGCGTGGTTGGATTAATTTTACCCATTTCTTTGAGAAATATCCACATAAAATATATAAAATCTTCACATTTAGCCAAGAGTGAAACTTCTTCTGAAATTACATTCACACTTCGCTGACAGCAGACACATTTTTCAAGGAGTTTAATTTGTCCTTAGTGATTCTTTAATAAGTCTTTAATCTTGCGTTAATCTCGCTATCATGTTGGCGTAACCCCAGCTTAATAGCCAAGTGCAAAAATAGTGCACCTGATAGATTGTCAGAGCAGAAAGGAACTTTTTATGCAAGGTACAATACTGAAGATATCATTTCAAAGTAGTTCAGGCATTATTACGGGAGAAGATGGAGGGCGGTATAACTTCAACACAAGCCAATGGCGCGCAAACGGAAATCCCCACAAGGGCCAGCGCGTTGATTTTCTCCCATCAGGTAGTGAGGCGACCGAAATCTACCCCATGCAGTCCACATCAGGCCTACATTCTTTAACCTCAGGTGAAAAGAATCGGACAGTAGCCGCACTTCTTGCCATAGTTCTTGGTTCTGTTGGGGCACATAAATTTTACTTGGGGTATACCATGCAGGGTATAATACTGCTGGTATTAACAATTTCTGGTTGGGTATTAACCTCAGTGTTCATAGGCGTACTATGGGCATGGATTCCCGGACTCTTGGGACTAATCGAAGGCATCATCTATCTATCGAAAACTGATGAAGAGTTTGAGCAGACCTATGTTGTGGACCAAAAGCACTGGCTGTAATCTTTCTTCTCAGCCTGTTTGTGCGAATGTATTCGCATCGCCTAAGTTTCCCCCTGTTATACTACATAGTAATTAGTAAGCTGAGATTGCGCAAATATGTGGACTTGGCTGTGACCTTAAAAGGCACAAGGGGGAAACATCATGGATAAGAGGGCAATAAATTCAGAGAAAGCTTTTGCAGCAGTGGGACCGTATTCACATGCTGTTTTAGTGAATGAGAACATGCTATTTACCTCTGGAGCTATCGGCGCTGATCCAATAAGTGGAGAACTGAAAGAAACACTCGAAGGACAAGTTATTCAGACCTTTGCTAATCTAGGCGCAGTTTTAGATGAAGCTGGTATGAACTTTGACAACATTGTTAAGACAACAGTGTTTTTGAGGGATATGAATGACTTTGCTGTAGCTAATAGAATCTACGCTGAATATTTCCTAGGAGATAAGCCGGCTCGTTCGACAGTGGCAGTTGTGGATTTGCCTATGGGCGCACTCTATGAACTTGAGGCAGTTGCAGTAAAGTAGCCTAAATTTTGTTGCCTTGCAGGTTTTGCAGTACAGAGCCAGAAACTGGCACTTTCATACAGTAAAGTGGTAGAATTGCCCAAGGATTTTCGGGTTAACGCAGCTAGTATCCAGTGAGAACAATGCTGCATTTCTGTCCTGCAGTCTGCATGCGGCTGCGGGGCTTTGTGTTTCTTAGGCAAATTGAACTATGTTGGACGGGTTGAAGGGGTCCTCTCATGAAGCTAAGTGGTTCACAGATACTAATGGAGTGCCTGTTAGAACAAGACGTTGACACAGTCTTTGGCTATCCTGGTGGAGCAATCATGCCAGTGTATGATGCGCTCTACAGCTATTCAGATAGAATTCGACATATTTTGACAGCTCACGAACAGGGTGCGTCTCATGCAGCTGATGGCTATGCGCGCAGCTCAGGAAAAGTAGGCGTTTGCTTTGCCACCTCTGGTCCAGGTGCAACTAATCTAGTTACAGGAATTGCGACTGCCTACATGGACTCTTCTCCTGTTGTATTTATCACCTGCAATGTGAACGAGCCTCTTATTGGAAAAGACTCTTTTCAAGAGGTAGACATCGTTGGCATTGCCATGCCCATCACAAAATGTGCTTACCTGGTGCGCGATGTTGATTCCCTGGCAGACATTGTGCGGGAAGCCTTTGCTGTTGCACGTGGTGGCAGACCAGGTCCAGTGCTCATTGACATAATGCGCAATGTGACTTTAGAAGAAACAGACTATACTCCTCTTCCAAAAGAAGAGCATGCAGGCTCTGGACGTCTAGGCGCCTTGATTCGCCGTGCCTCACATAATCTTAAAGCGCCAGAACCAGATCCCGAAGACATTAATCGCCTGGTAGATATGATCGCCAAAGCTAAGAAACCACTTGTTATTTGTGGTGGTGGTGTTGTGCGTAGTCGCGCAGAGAAGGAATTTAAAGAATTCGTTGAGCTGATCGACTCTCCTGTTGCCATTACTGTTATGGGTGGTGGCGGTTTTACCAGCATGAATCCTCTTGCTACAGGCATGATAGGCATGCACGGATCGCAAGCCTCAAATCATGCAGTTGATCGCTGTGACCTGCTTATTTCAGTAGGATGTCGCTTTTCTGATCGCGTTGGACTGCAGTTTGATACCTTTGCGCAAAATGCTCAGATTGTTCAGATTGACATTGATCGCTCTGAAATAAATAAAAATGTACAAACTGATCACCACATTATTGGAGATGCGAAAAAAGTCCTTGCGCTTCTTAATCAGAAGGTTGCCCAGAAAAGTCGCCCAGAATGGAAGAAAGAAATCTTTTCTTTCCCTACTGAAACTGAATATGACGACGGAAATGGAGCTCTTACTCCAAAACAGGTGCTAAGAAAACTTGCAGAAATTCTGCCTGATCGCACCATTGTTTCTACCGATGTTGGGCAGCATCAAATGTGGGCAATCCAACACTTCCGTTTTTGCCATCCTGGACAACTGATTACCTCTGGTGGGTTTGGCGCGATGGGCTTTGGCTTGGGTGCTGCTATTGGGGCTAAGGCTGCCAACCCAGATCAAACGGTGCTCCACATAACGGGCGACGGTTCTTTTCGTATGAACTCTCATGAAATGGCGACAGAAGAACACTACGACCTACCTGTTATTACCTGCATATTCAACAACGGGGTTTTAGGCATGGTGCGTCAATGGCAACACTTGATTTTCGAGGGTCGTTATTCGCAGACAACGCTTGATAGGGGTCCTGATTTTGTTGCCCTAGCAAATGCCTACGGACTGCCAGGTCGCCGGGTTACTACTATTGAAGAGTTAGAAGAGGCTCTAGCTGAAGCTCTTGAACTAAATATAGGATATGTCATTGACATTACGATTGATGTTAAAGAAATGGCGCGCCCGATGATTAGTGCCGGAAATCACGTCACAAACTTTTTAGTTGACTAGATACACAGAAGGAGCATCGCAATGAGCGAAGCAGCAAGTGACAGTATGAACAGTGTAAGGCGCTATACTTTGGCGATCCAGGTAGACAATGAATCAGGCGTTCTATCACAGGTATCACGTCTTTTTTCGCGTAAAGGATACAACATTGAATCCCTTGCGGTAGGTCCCACCGATGTCGCGTCTGTTTCGCGCATTACCATTGAAGTCTTGACGACTGATCAAAGCGCAACACTTCTGTGCAATCAATTGCGCAAGCTCTTGCCCGTACATTCGGTCAAGTTGCTCGAGCCAACAAAAATGCTTCGCCGCGAACTAGTGCTGTACAAAGTACGTGCAGTCACCAGCGATGAGCGCAATGAAGTTATTCAGATCGCCAGCATCTTTAGAGGGCAGATTATTGATGTTTCCTCAGAAACGCTAACGATATCTTTGATAGGCGAAGAGGAAAAAACAGACGCAGCTCAGATGCTGTTGCGTGAATTTGGCATTATCGAACTCGTGCGTACCGGTATGATTGCGCTCGAACGTGGACACTATACCATCGATGAAGAAACTAAGGAAAAAGGAGAATTCGACTATGGCAAACATGTTTTATGAGGCAGACTGTAATATCAAAAATCTCGATGGCAAAACGGTTGCCATTATTGGTTATGGTTCCCAGGGGCATGCCCATGCACTCAACCTACGCGACTCTGGTGTAAACGTCATTATTGGCGCGCGTGTTGGCGGTGTATCTGCCCTTAAAGCGGCAGAAGACGGCTTTACTGTCATGAGTGTTGCAGAGGCAACAAAAGCAGCTGATGTCATCATGTTCCTTATCGTTGATGATGCTCAACCTGAAGTCTATGAAGCAGAAATCAAGCCGAATCTAACAGCAGGCAAGGCGCTTGCC
>Ga0123355_10002864_pt1 | contig 24503 bp, 29 predicted proteins | sample TergutEmb28metaG_3_FD_89872 | JGI IMG/M metagenome (GOLD analysis project Ga0123355, IMG submission 89872) | Embiratermes neotenicus P1 segment gut microbial communities from Petit-Saut dam, French Guiana - Emb289 P1 | ecosystem: Host-associated > Arthropoda: Insects > Digestive system > Gut ... | reverse complement strand
ATTTTATCGCTTACAACTCGACCAATACGTGTTTTGCGTAGATTCCGATCTGAGTTTTGTTTGTCTGATTGCACCATACTGCCTCCCTTACTCTATTAACTCGTAGCTGCCGTTTTTTTCCTGGCTGCTCTGGAAAGAGGCTTTTTGCCCTCACCTTTAACACGCTGGGTTATAACGGTCTGTATACGTGCGATATTTTTCCGAACTTCGTTGATGCGGGCTGTGTTGTCCAATTGATTGGTTGCATTTTGGAAACGCAAGTTGAACAACTCTTTTTTGGTGTTAACCAGTTCTACATTTAGTTCATCAACGGATTTATCGTTAAGGGATGCTAGGTATTTCTTTGATTTCATGACCTCAGCCTCCTTTTATTGCGCTTGAGCATTTGCTTCGGCTTCTGCGATTGCCTGCGCTTCTGCTATTTGCTCTGCCTTGGTTATAATTTTACATTTTATAGGAAGTTTATAGGATGCCAACTTTAGAGCCTTGCGTGACAGCTCTTCGTCAGCACCTGAAATTTCGAACAATACGCGACCAGGCTTCACTACTGCTACCCAGTATTCTGGAGAACCTTTACCGCTACCCATACGAGTTTCTGCAGGTTTTTGAGTCACAGGTTTGTCAGGGAAAATCTTTATCCAAACCTTACCACCGCGGCGCATCGTACGGTTTAGAACTATACGCGCAGATTCGATCTGGTTTGCGGTTATCCATGTAGGCTCCATTGCGACGAGGCCATAATCTCCATAGGTAATGGAATTACCTCTGAGTGCCTTGCCTGTCATTCTGCCGCGGAACTGCTTGCGACGCTTTACCCTTTTTGGCATTAGCATGATCTCGTCCTCCTTCCCTGCGATCTCTTCTTTCTCTTGGTTCTCTTGTTGGTGCGCCAGGTATTACTTCACCTTTGTATAGCCACACTTTTATGCCTAATTTACCATAAGTGGTTGTTGCTTCTGCAAAACCGTAGTCTATATCTGCACGTAGTGTTTGTAGTGGGATTGTACCTTCATGATAGCTTTCTGTTCTTGCAATATCAGCTCCACCCAAACGACCAGAAACAGCAGTTTTTATACCGCGCGCACCCATTTTCATTGTGCGACCCATTGCTTGTCTCATAGCTCTACGGAATGTAACGCGGTTTTCTAATTGAAGTGCAATGTCTTCGGCTACTAGTTGAGCGTCTAACTCTTTTCTCTTGATTTCTACAATATTTACATCAACTTTGCGCTCGTCAGGGGTTGCGCCGATAAGTTTTTGTAGTTCATTGGTTAGATCAAGGATTGCTTGACCACTACGCCCGATAATAATACCAGGGCTTGCAGTGTGTATTGTTATTTTTACTCTGTCTGTCGTACGCTGTATTCTTATCTTTGAGACTTGAGCCTTGTAGAGCTTAGTCTTTAAATGAGTACGTATTTTATAGTCTTCTAGGAGTAATTTCGCGTAATCGCGCTCTGCATACCACACAGAATCCCATTCTTTGTTAATACCTAGACGCAGACCGTGGGGATTTACCTTTTGACCCATAAATTCACCTCTCGTTTAAAATAATCGTAATATGGCTCATCTTCTTGTTGATGCGATATGCGCGACCCTTTGCTCTGGGCTGGATGCGCTTTAATGTGGGCCCTTGATTAGCGATTACTTCTTCTACAAACAACTCTGATCGGTCTAAACCATGATTTTCTTCTGCGTTTGCGGCAGCAGATTTTAATACCTTTGCCACTAAATATGCGCCATATCTTGGCGAATAGTCAAGGATAGCCGCAGCTTCATCTACCCTTTTGCCCTTTATTTGCTCTAAAACAATCCGAGCCTTTGTGTCAGAAATACGGGCAAACATGTGATGAGCATGTGGACGCGTTTCTCTATTTTCTTCATTACGAGTCTTTTTGAATTGACTTCTAGATCCTTTTGGCATTGCAAGTGACCTCCTTGCGATTTTGATTTCTCAAAACGCTTACTTTACGCGACTGCGCTTTTCGGCATCTTTGCCATGACCACGGTAGGTACGGGTTGAGGCAAACTCACCTAGTTTGTGACCAACCATATCTTCTGTGATATAGACTGGGACATGCTTACGACCATCGTGTACTGCAATCGTATGGCCAATCATTTCCGGAAATATTGTAGACCGACGAGACCAGGTCTTAATAACTTGTTTGTTGGTAGTTTGATTCATTGCGTCGACTTTTTTTAACAAATGGTCATCCGCAAAGGGGCCTTTTTTTAGTGATCTACCCATGCGTCCCTCCTATTATTTGCTGCCGCGCTTACGGACTATATACTTATTACTTTGCTTGTTTTTCTTGCGAGTTTTGTAACCAAGTGCAGGTTTACCCCAAGGCGTTGAAGGCGCAGGACGACCAATTGGCGAGCGTCCCTCACCACCACCGTGAGGGTGGTCATTTGGATTCATGACAGAGCCGCGGACTGTTGGCCTGATGCCCATATGACGCTTTTTGCCTGCCTTACCGATGTTAATGAGTTCGTTATCCAGATTGCCAATTTGACCTATTGTTGCACGACAATTTACAGGAACCAATCTCATTTCGCTGCTAGGAAGGCGTATTGTTGCATATTTTTCGTCTTTAGCCATCAACTGCGCTACATTTCCAGCAGAACGCACTAGCTGTCCACCAGCCCCTGGCTTCATTTCTATATTGTGGATTTCTGTACCGACTGGGATTGACTTCATCGGTAGAGAATTACCCACTCTTACTTCTGCCTCGGTACCACTCATAAGAGTATCACCAACTTTTAGGCCATGAGGAGCTATTATATATTTCTTTTCTCCATCAGCGTAAAACAAAAGTGCAATATATGCTGTACGATTTGGATCATACTCTATTGCAGCGACTTTGGCAGGTACGCCGTCCTTATTACGCTTAAAATCGATAATCCTATATTTAATTTTTGCCCCGCCGCCTCTATGGCGTACAGTGATTTTGCCTTGACCGTTGCGCCCTGAGTGTTTCTTTAGGTGAACGGTGAGGCTTTTTTCCGGTTTGGACTTAGTAATTTCTGCAAAGTCACTCACGGTCATCTGCCGCTGAGAGGGGGTTATGGGTCTATAACGTTTAACTCCCATAATAATAACTCCTTCGGGTTAGAAATTAGATTCCTTCAAACAGTTCTATACTACCGTCCGACAATGTCACCAGAGCTTTCTTACGCTTTACGGTACGCCCTGGACGAAAACCTTGTTCATTGGAACGGCGATGACGCTTTTTTGGATGTGCTGTCATTGTATTGACTTTGGCTACCTTTGTGCCTGCGAATAACTTTTCTACTGCTTCTTTTATTTGCACCTTTGTTGCTTGTGGATGGACATAAAAAGCATAACACTGATCTTCTAGCAAACTCATACTCTTTTCTGTCATCAAGGGTTTTAGAATTACGTCATAGTATTTGAGGTCGGCCATTATGCATACACCTCCTGCATTTCTTCTACTGCTTCTTTGGTAACAACAAATGAATCATATTTTAATATATCATAGACATTTATTGTGTTTACTGCTGCAGTCTTGACATCAGGAATGTTGCGAGCAGAAAGGATTACGTTTTTGTTGCTTCCGGTCATAACAACCAAAGCCTTACCAAGCTCCAACTTTTCGCAAATGTCTATCATGGATTTAGTCTTTATTTCTGGCAGATCCAGGCTGTCCAAAACAATTAGCTTGCCCTGGTTGACCTTATCGGATAGTGCAGACTTGAGAGCCAGACGCTTTTGCTTTTTGTTGAGCCTAATAGAAAAATCTCTGGGCTTTGGAGCAAAAACGACACCGCCTCCTACAAAATGCGGAGCACGGATTGTCCCTTGACGAGCGCGACCTGTGCCTTTTTGCCGCCATGGTTTGCGTCCACCACCGCGCACTTCGGCGCGAGTCTTGGTTGACTTGGTACCTTGACGCTGATTTGCGAGGTACTGCACTACTGCCATATGAATAGCGTGACTGTTGACGTCTACACCAAACAGTGTATCAGCAAGCTCTATATTGCCTACGGTTTCGCCTTTAATGTTTTTAATAGGTACTGATGGCATATCTAATCACTCCTAAAGTCCGTCTTCGCTCCACTTTGGGGCTACGTATGCCTTACGTAGCATGCTTATTGCTTGACGGTATCTTTTATTGTTACAAGAGCACCCTTTATTCCGGGTACTGCACCTTTAATGAGAAGGAGATTTTTCTCCGGATCTGCTTTTACTATTTCTAAGTTTTGTACGGTAATTTTTACTGCACCCATATGCCCTGGCATTTTCTTGCCCTTACGGACACGACCTGGGGTGGTACCTGGCCCCATCGAGCCAAGACCTCTATGATACTTGGAACCGTGAGTCATTGGGCCGCGATGTTGACCGTGACGCTTTATTGCACCTTGAAAGCCTTTGCCTTTGGATGTCGCAGACACGTCCACAAGATCACCTGCGGCAAATACGTCAGCTTTTATTTCAGAGCCGACTTCGAATTGATCGCAATCTTCTAATCTAAACTCGCGAAGATAACGGCGCGGTGCTTGGCCCTTAACATTTGCTTCGTAATGGCCCTTTTTTGGATCGTTTACATGCTTTGGCTTTACAGTGTCAAATCCCACTTGCAATGCGGCATAACCGTCGTTTTCGAGAGTTTTCTTTTGAACAACGAGACAGGGGCCGGCTTCCAGTACAGTAACGGGTGTGACCGTTCCGTCTGAGGCGAACACTTGGGTCATGCCCAACTTTTTCGCAAGAATTGCTTTCTTCATTTATGTCACTTCCTTAAAAGATGTCAAAATGGATATTTAATCAGTTGTGAAAGTATACTTATTTTACTTCTACCTTTATATCTACGCCTTCGGGCAGATCCAAGCGGCCTAGCGCGTCTGCTGTCTTTGGGGTGGATGCGTGGATATCGATTAGACGCTTATGTGTCCGCATTTCAAACTGCTCACGAGAATCTTTGTATTTGTGTACCGCGCGAAGTATTGTGACAACTTCCTTTTTGGTAGGCAAAGGAATAGGTCCAGATACACGTGCGCCTGTGCGTTTTGCTGTTTCGATAATTTGGGCTACAGATTGGTCAACCAACTTGTGGTCATAACCTTTGAGATTAATTCTTATGATTTGGTTTTGCATAAGGTACCTCCATTAAATGCTTTGGGTTGCTATACGCATCCGGGTGTGTCATAGCTACCGACGCAAAGATGCCTGTTTCCAATATTTTTACGGAACGGTCGAGATGATACTCTAAATAAACGGTAAAGTCAAGGGGGGATTTATAATGGTGGGTGATTTTGAGAAAAGAATGAAATATTATTTACCACCACATGGTTTTTGCATGTTCAGCATAAAGTGTTATTGCTTGCTCTGTTCGTCAAACCATGATTTGAGTAAATCGATTGGTTTGCTTTTTTTTATTAAAAATCCACCAATCAAAACGCCAAGCAAAGGGATGAAGAATGTGACATCGATGCCACGAAATGCAAACACTAACATTGCAATTACAGATATAACTATAAGACCTATTCCAACCCATTCTTTGCGTCGTTTGTCACGAATACCTGTAAGCTGCTCGGTCGTTTTTATTTCTTCAGCTTGTATTTTTTTAGCTGACTCCATTGCTTCGTCTATTTTTTCAGAATCCCCACTCTTTATGGCGATATTCGATTGTTCATAAAGCAAAGCAATAATATTCTTTTTTGCCTCAGTAACGAGATCTGTTTTTTTCTTACCTTCATTCCCCGTGTTTTTATCTTTGCCGCGTGTATCATCTGTAGTTCCCAAAACTACCCCCTAGTTACACTCTTCATATGAAGTGCTATTACCTGCCTATGTTGGTCATGCTCTCCCCCAGCCAACAAGTCTGAAGATTAAGGGCTTTCTTAGTCCAAGATTTCTTAGGCGTTCCTTCATATTTTTATGAGAAACATCAAATCTTTGGGCTAACTCTTTTATGGACTTGGTTACTTGGTATGCTGCACTAAGTTTATCTGCTGGCATTAGCAGTTGTGCTGCAAACTCATTTGCTTTTTTTTCATTTTCTTTTCTTGCTTTGGCATCACGCCTGTTTTCGCCTTTTACTGTACGTTTTTCGGCACTTTCTATTCGTACAGAGTGTACATATTTTGCTCTTGGTGACTCCTTCATCTTTTCGGACAAGTCATATATTGCGTGATACAGCTCATGAGCTTTGGTAAAGTTTTTACGCCGTGGTCCATCATTTTTGTTAACTCCTGCTACTACAGTTGATTCACCCGGCTCTATTTCGAAATTTTCATTTTTTGCGATAATATAGCCTAGTATATTGCCATTGTTTTTGTAGCTCTCCAAGTCAAGCTCGACAAGTTTGATATCCAGCTTATCATAAATTTTTTTGATTGGCGTTGCGTCTGAGTCATATACCACATCGTCAACAAGTTTATTTATTATTTTGGAAAAATCCTTCTTGCCGTAACTTGTCATTTCATTGGTATCATACTGCATGTATGAAGCTACATTGTTCAAGATTGGATTCATGAACTCCTCCTTTGTGAAACACGAAACGAGCATGTGACCATCCTTCCACAAAACAATCTGTTTTGGATAGCCTATGCACTTTACATAATTCGTATTCGTTGCATAAAATTTCTAAATTTCTCACCTCCAAATGATCATCCGTTTAAATTCGAGATTGATATAAAATAAAAAAAGTGTTATGCACACTATTTCTGACCTAGCGAAACACGTAGCCGGGTGTTCCACCTAGTAGGACAAAGAATAGCCACCGAGGAACATTTTGTCAACGCTAAACGTGAAAATAAGGAAATTAGCTCCTTTTTGATACAAATACGCTCAAAAACAGATAGCAGTTTGCAAAGTTTTGTATCAGTGTCACAGAGTACACAGAGCAAAACAGTCTTTTCTCTAAACTTATTACCTTTTTGTTTCTGTGTTCTCTGTGCCTCTGTGTGAAACAATGTTTTTTATTAATATCATTGTGCAATATTACTTAAACTAGATAGACGTGACACATACGCTACTGCTATTCACAAATAAAATATTTCATAATATTATTAATGGGCTTGTAAAGCGCATCGTCATAATGTGACTTTCATGCGCATCTTTATGTTGTATTTTCATTTGTAATGACTGACATGGTGTCATACCGGTTTTTGCTTGTAAAATCTAGCTATTTGGAGTGATGAAACATGAATGAATTGTTTGTTGTATTTACTAATAGTTTGGCTGCACTGATACTATGTATATTTGTGGGCTATATTATGCGCCGCCGTCAAAAACTAAATGATACCCATACCGCAGGCATTACAGAGCTGCTGGTCAAAGTCGCTATGCCGTGTTCGGTTTTTATGTCTTTGATGCGCCCATTTAGTATGGAACTTTTTTGGGAAAGCATTGCGACATTTTTTATAACCGGAGCAGTGTATATCATTGGCGGCATTGTTGGGTTTATACTTGCAAAGATTTATAAAATAAGCGACGCGACAAAAAAGGTATGGATATACAGTGTCGGATTTGGAAATATAGGCTTTATGGGACTGCCTATTATATCGGCAGTATTTGGATATGAAGGCTTGTTTTACGTTGCAATGGCACTTGCAAGTTTTAATTTAGTTTCTTTTACATGGGGGGTATGGCTATTTGATAAGAGTGAAGTCGCAGGACCTGTGAAGGTTATCATCCGCAATCCTGCTCTTGCCGCTACAATAATAGGATTTATATTTTTCCTTACGGGATTTAGGTTTCCTGCTGCGCTTGAAGGCGGGATTTCACTCATTGCCGCAATGACTTCATCTATTTCTATGATTTTGATCGGTGCTATTTTGGCAAAACAGCGACTCAAAGACGCACTTATGGACATAAAAATATTGCCGCCGGTTGTTGCGAAGTTATTACTAATGCCGATTTTGACGTGGCTGGGCATTAGGTGGTTTGTTAGTAATACACTCATGCTTGGGGTAATTGTGACGCTAATGGCAATGCCAACTGCTGCGCTGGCTGCCATTTTTGCGGAGCAGTATAATAGCGACTCGCCAGTTGCCGCCAAGTTAGTTGTTGTTAGTACACTTGTTTGTGTGGTAACAGTACCGCTTGTTTCGTTTCTTTTGTAATAAATTATTGCGAATATTAACCCACACCAAGTAGCCGATCTCTAAACATGTCAATCTCTCCGAAATACCCTTCGCGCATTTCTTCTTCTGTATTGGCATCTTTGTATTTCACTGCTATTACCCTTTCAAAAATACCTTCTTTTTGGAGCATATCCATTTCTATACCTTGGTCCAAAAGTTTGTAACATGTCGTACACAAATACATTATTATTTCCATCATCGTTTTCTGCTTTGCTAGTGGGGTATATACATCCGATGGATGATATGCATTTTGTTGTGCAAACCCGAGCCTGATTACTCTTGCCAAGGAAAGTGTTAGCCTTTCCCTATCTGGCAGGACATCAGAGCCTATGAGTTTTGCAATTTCTAGCAAATTACTTTCTTCTTGCAGTAGTGATAGGATTTGCTCTCTTAGTTTTGGGAAGTCAGGTCCTGCATTTTTTTCGTACCAAGAATCTAAATCGCTCAAATAACCTGTATAACTGTTCATCCAATCGATTGCCGGGAAATGGCGCGCATACGCCAGTTGCTTATCAAGTGCCCAAAAACAGCGGACAAAACGCTTAGTATTTTGTGTCACCGGTTCGGAAAAATCCGCACCTTGTGGGGATACAGCACCTACCACTGTAATCGAACCTTCGCTTCCACCCAAGGTTTCTACATATCCTGCTCTTTCATAAAAACTACCCAAGCGACTGGCGAGATACGCAGGATAACCTTCTTCTGCTGGCATTTCTTCCAGGCGACCGGATATTTCTCGTAGAGCTTCTGCCCAGCGCGAGGTAGAGTCTGCCATCAGGGCTACATGATAACCCATATCTCTATAACACTCTGCCAAGGTCATTCCTGTAAATATACTAGCTTCACGAGCGGCTACAGGCATGTCAGAAGTATTGGCTATGAGTATTGTCCTGGCGAGTAACGGCTTACCCGATCTAGGATCAGTTAGTTTGCTAAAGTCCTCTAAAACCTCTGTCATTTCGTTACCGCGTTCGCCACAACCTATATAGATAATTAGATCAGCGTCAGCCCATTTTGCAATTTGGTGCTGGGTCATGGTTTTGCCTGTACCAAAGCCTCCCGGGATTGCAGCAGTACCACCTTTGATTACAGGAAAAAGGCTGTCTATTATCCGCTGACCCGTGAGAAGCGGATTGCCTGGAGTCATCCTGGTACCAATAGGACGTGGTACCCTAATAGGCCAGTGCTGAGTCAAAGTAAGGTCATAAGGTCCCTCTTCTGTTGCCAAGGTTACTAGGGGGGTGTCTGCCATATATCTGCCATCTGGGACGCAGCTTTCTACGATTCCATATACATCTTTTGGCACCATTGCACGGTATGTGAGTGCCGTAGTTTCGTCTACTTGTGCAAAAATATCACCTGGATTTAGCTCTTGACCGGGAGTTACGAGAATCTTTGTCTCCCAATATGGTTCGTCGTTTGGCCCATTTCGGGATGGGAAAAAAATATCTGTTAGTGATTCCGACGCGCGTGGCGGCTGATATGTTAAGACCTTGCCAATTGTTTGTCTCTCCACACGTAGTGGTCTTTGTATTCCGTCAAAAATGTGGCCTACAAGCCCAGGCTTTAGGCATACAGAAAGCGGCGCACCTGTCCCAATTACTTCAATCCCAGGCGAAAGGCCTCCCGGGTCTTCAAATAGCTGGATAATCACTCGATGTGTACGCAGAGCAATAACTTCCCCCAATAAGCCTTTAGGGCCAACTTTTACCAACTCAGAAACAAAAAATCCAGGTTCGTCAGCTCGTACCGCCAATAATGGCCCATTGATTGTACGAAGTTCTCCTTTTGGCATGTTGTGATCCTCCTTTTATAACAACGACTATAGTTATGACTATACATGCAGGTCTATCGCCAACTCCTGCATAAACAATTGTCTGGCCTGTGTCAATCTTGTCAAAAAAGTGCAGTCTAGTACCTTTCCCTTGTTTTCGGTAATGAGTTTATAACCGCCAAGCATATTGGCATCACCCTCATGTGGTGTAAGGTTAGTGGCTTTTTGTATGGCTTCGCCAAGGTGTATATCATCCAATGTTAGATTTATAACTGCATATGGATGACTGGAGGCTTCTTGCGCTGCTATTATGCTATTTATTAGATAAGACTCATATTTATCAGATTTCATAAACGCAATAAGCTCTTCTTTTATTTTGTCAAAGAGTTGAGCCATCAGACGCTCTCGTAAAGTGGCAATGGTACGGCGAGATTCCGTTTGGGCTGTGGATATCCGTTTGTTCATTACCTTTTGTATATATGCAAATTGTGCCAGATTTTGCGCATTTGATTCATCCGCCGCGCTTTTTACAGCAGCGGTTATCTCATCATTTGCATGAAGTGTCTGTTCATGACTGATCGTACGTTTTCGCGATTCGACTTCCTTGTTTATGGCATCACTAAAATACTTTAGTTTGTATTCTGTATTCATGGCAGCTCTCCCGGGATAATTGTTACTAGCTGTTTAGGATTTTTTTTGCGATACAGCGATATTATTTCTTCATTCGAAATTTCTTCTGTAATTATCAACATGCTTACATCGCTTGGTATATTAGCAAGCGATTGAGCTAGCTCGTGTGTTATTTGAACTTTACACCCCGCCAGCGTAAGACCGGCGGCTGTTTTTGGGTCACTAGTAACTGCATATAGCACCATTACACCCGTCCCAAAATCATGAAAGAAATTAATAAACCATAAATAGCAATACCTTCTGCCATCGCCACAAAAATCATGGCTTTACCAAAGTTGTTTTCGTTTTCTGAAATGGCACCAATCGCCGCAGATGCAGCAGAGCTTACTGCTATGCCTGTCCCAATAGAACACAAACCCGTTACGAGTCCAGCGCCTATAAACGCGGCAGCAAGCGCAAAATCACTGGTTGCGCCAACCTCAACCGCAGCAGCAACAGGCCGTACAAATACAAACAGTGTCGCAAACAAAAATACCGACACAAACAAAATCAGATTTGTAAAAAGTGCACGCTTACCTCGTTTACGACTGGGCTTGTAGCGGTAATAAAGCGTCGGCCCTGCCACAACAGCAGCCAGTAATAAAGAAAAAATCAAAATATACATATTTTTCGCCATTCGCGGTGCGCATAAATTGTAATGAAAATGTCCGTCCGCGCCCTTTCTTATATTTGTATTTTCACACTTCACTCCCGATTAGTTTCGATTCGGCTAGATATAAATCCCCGTCCCCCACCTGTATAAAAACGGCTAAAGATTTCATAAAAATCCAAGCGAAGCACCTGTATCCCAATAAGCAATCCTTCTATTACCATGACAACAATGTTTCCTAGAAGCAGCACAACAAGATTACGGGATCCAGCCGCCGTTTGTGACAGTTGCAACACCACATGCATCATCCCTGCATGGCTTATTGCAAATGCCCCCACTCGCACAAACGAGATTGTGTTAGTGGCATATGATAATAATGTTTCAAATAGCCCAATTATTGTGTTAAAAACAAACATCCAAGGCGTTTCTTTACTTTGTGTTGGCTCTTTGTCTATCCCCCGATTCATAAGTCGCGTTATTGGGTGCTTAAAAGCAACAAAAATCAAGGGTAGTATCGCCAAGACAACAACCATTGGTGTAAATCCTTGTCCCCAAAACAAAGCTCGGAATGCCAACCACAACACAGCTGTATAAAACAATAATCCCGCAACTCCATTTGCCCCAAACAGCAAATCTGATATACGCCCTTGCTTTGCTGCATTGTATATATGAAGACTCATACTCAAAAAAATAAGCCCGACTCCGACCCCAACAGCAAAAAGAAGCGTCCCTGCAATATCGGTCATTGGTCTGCGCCACAAAGCAGGCAGTATATCCTCAAACCCAAATATACTGCCGTACAAAAACCCAAATATCATTGCACTAATCCCAACAACAGCAAGTATGCCACCAAGGGGTTTTTTCATGACAATATGCATATAAAGACCAAATAGTCCAAGCACCAACCCATGCCCAACATCCCCAAACATCAACCCAAAAAGCAAGGTATAAGTAACAGCAAGAAGCGGAGTTGGATCAACTTCACCATATAGAGGCAAGCCATAAAGTTTAGTAAAAAATTCAAATTGTCGGATAATCGGGGGGTTTATTAGCCGTATTGGCGGAGTATCTTTTGTTTCGCCATAACGTGTAAAGACTGCCAAATCGTCATGATAAACCTCTGATTCAAGGACCTTAGCATCACGCTCCGGCATCCAGCCTACAAACACAAAAATACGCTTTCCTTGGGACAGAGCTGCATGTTTTTTTATCGCGAAGCTGCGATAAAGAACTTGGACTTTTCCACATGCAATTGCCAGCCGCGCGGTACTGCCTACAGTGTCTGCAAGGCTTTGGTGTGTTAGCGTTTGGACTTCTTTTTCAAGAACACTAATGCGTTCTTTCAAATATACAATCATTGCTAATGGGTAAGAATTTTCTTTAAGCATCCCAAAGATAGGCATAGCCTCAAAGTTCATAGAAGAAAATATCGCATCAACCGTATCCCTGTGTACTCTGGGTGTAAAATATACAACCCATGCATATTCATTATTTCGTTTACATATATGGAGTATTATCTTTTCATCATCTTGCAAAAAGGCAGTGTATTGGCGATAGTTGTCAATTGGCATACGACCTATGCGACAGTGGATAAACTCCATCTTTACCAGTTCAGCCAAGGGTGCGTCAAGATCACAAAAAGGCTCTAACCTATGAATATTTGTTTTTATACTTTGGAGTTCGTCTTCCATTTTGCGAAGGTTATCTCCTCGATTCTCAAAGGCCTCATGCGCTGACTCAACAAGATTAACAGCCACGGCTCCGCGGATAGGAAGATGTAAAACAGGAGGTGCCTCTAACAACGACAAAAAGTTATTAGCCTTTTCTAGAGTTTTAGAATAGGGGTTAACGGTTGTAAATGGCTCTATCCGACCGGGTAGATGTGGAGCATCTTCTAGCTGGATGTCGTATCTAGAAATATAACGGCTTACGACATGATTCATGTCCGATATATGACCTGTTATGCTTATGTATTTCATTTTTTCTACCAATTTTGTTCACTCTTTCTTTGGTAAAGATATGCCAAGACTGGTGCCATCGTATTTGGGTACTGCTTTGCAGCGGCCTTGTAACACTTGGCAATATATGCAGTAAGCTGCTGTTCTGGTGTTATTTTTTTATTAAAATAGATTTTTTTTGCATACACACTATTTTCTATTTCATCAACAAGATGTCTTGGGGTTTCACACTCAGCCATTTTTTGAGTCGCTACAACCGATAACCTAGACCTGATGGGAATAAGGTATCCATATGTGGCATCGCCTTTTATACGTCGGTATCGCTTTAATCTATACATCCATATGATATTGGTCATATCAATTTCTGATCCGAGTATGCGTCTTATTATGCGAATGTTTGTGGTGTCCATTTGCGATAACGTTTTCCACATCGTTATATATGAATTTATGTCAGTATCAATAGAGGCTGCTGCCAAAATAAATTTGCGCTGACAGACGTCTGAGAGATAAAGGCAAATACTACTAGCAGCCTGATCTATAGACATTTTTTTGCCTTTCATTGCACCTATTTTTGCTAAGATAGCACTGTAGTTCATATCTCTAAAATATGTGCAACCCACTTGCAGCGCCATTTGTCTGCATTTTTTGTGAAGATGCTTTTTAATTCGGCGGCTTTATTTTGGCACTCGCTTTCTATTTCTTTGAGCTTAAATTGTGTATCAGCTTCAGCTTTTTTTTTGTGATTTTGGAGTTCTTTATCTGCATGGCGTTTCACTTCCAAGACACGCCGAGATATTTCTTCCTGGGTCTCACTTGTATGAGTGGCTTTATTTGTTGTCATGCTTGCCATACTTTCAATTGCTGCACGCTCAAGCTCTAGGATATCGGTTATTAGTTTGTCCAATCTTGGCACCATCTTTCATACCTTGCACACGTTTTTCTTTTTACCATAACCTATAATAACCATAATTTACATTTATTGCTAGTCCTGATGGATCAACTTCATTTTTTTTATCAGGGAATATGACATCATATCCAGTTTTTCACGGTATTCCGTCATACGAAAGGCGACATACCCTTCCAGATACAAACTTTGATTGTGCCTGAAAAATCGGAGCAGATTCTTTTTTAAATCTAAATAGATCTGCGTGTGATATAAATCACTTGCCATATCTCTTAACTTTGGAGAGTGTTGATAAATAGGATTTTCACATAATGCTATATCTGTAAGCATAGCTAGTACATTATCCAAGAAACTTACTTCGTAAAAATTTACACGTCCAGAAACAGAAAAAAGACCATTGTGATTGCCTGCTTTCAAATTACCATCACAAAAATCTTCTAATAAATAGCTATACTTTCTAGTAAGCAAAGTTAAATATTTCATACAAGCCCCTTAACAAATGGAGATAGTTACACTATATGCCAACACATGCTTTGAATTATCATGTCTAAAATTTGAAGGTTTGTATAAAATAAAATGGGGCAATACAAAACATACACTTTCATATAAAATAAAGCCTTCACCAGGCTTTACTAAGTTGGGTTTGTGGCTTATACTTTTTTCTACAAATTTCGAGCAATTTGGGTCGGGGGGCATACCGTGAGGAACAAATTTTTCTGGTTAGCGGTGTTGGGATTAAGTATTCTTGCAGGAATAATTTCTTGTGTTGCCACCGATTCTGCTGGATCAGGCAGTTCAGGGAGTGTGCCTGCCTCCATTCTCCCCGAAAATGATTATCAATATCATTTGGACGAAGCATGGGATGATTACTACACTACCCAAGACGGAAACGGATTATCACAAAATCCATCGCAAGAAGACCTTGATGCACAATTGGGAAATCTTGACTTGCAAACCAGCAATTTTTTTATTGCAGAACGCTATGTCGGTTTCCTAACCTGGGGATATTTTTCACACCCTGCGCTAACCGCTCCTGTTGCCGTGATCGAAAGCTCCGTACTTGATTCCTACACGGGTGAAGAACTTGGTATGGAGCAAGTCCTTGATATAGAAATGATTGATCATGCTCTTACTTTATTGAGTGATGCCTTAATAACCGCGTACCCAGAAGCTGAGCCTTTTTTGTACCTAATCGACGAGACTTGGCTTTCTCATATGATATTAAATATTGATGGGCTGGATGTCTTTTTTCCACCAGACATAGCACCTTGGGATTTGGGATTTATTAATCTTCATATATCATATGAAGATCTGGACGATGCCTTTCTGCTTTGGGTCGAACTTGGGCTACGCGAACCGCCGCGTCTGCCTATGATTGCCCTAACCTTTGATGATGGGCCAAGCCCATATACAGATTTAATTTTGGATTTACTAGAAGAACACGGCGGTAGAGCAACATTTTGCGTATTAGGATACCGAGTGCGCTATCGTCCTGGTACATTGCTTCGTGCGGTTGAGTTGGGCAGCGAAGTCGTCGGGCATTCTTGGGATCATAGCAACTTTACAAATCTAAACGCCAACGCAATATCTACCCAAATTACACGCACAAGTGACGCTATAGAGGAAGCCATTGGGCAAAGCCCGCCTCCTATTTTCCGCGCTCCATTTGGGGCAACCAACACTCGCGTTATCAATACATCAAGGGATTTAGGGTATGCTCTCCTACATTGGTCTGTAGATCCGCAAGACTGGTACAACCGTGATGCAGACCACATATACGAAAACATTATGGCAAGAGCAATTGATGGAGCCATAATTCTACTTCATGACATACATGGCACAACAGCCCAAGCAATGGAGCGTGTTATACCTAGGCTCATATCAGAAGGGTTTCAACTAGTCACCGCTTCAGAGCTGATCGAATATTTTTATGGAGAAGTAGAAGCTGGTGAGATTTACCAAGGACTACGATTACCCTGGGGAAGCTATGTAGATGGGCGGTGACATAATATCGTAACCGGTGCAATAATAAACGCCGCTGCCATTATTCTAGGGAGCGGTGCTGGCCTTTTATTCCGAGGTCGCATTTCGGACAAGGTTTCTAAAACCACTACCCGGGCTATCGGGCTTTGTGTATGTATTATTGGGATTTCTTCCGCTCTAAACGGAGACATAATGCTTATGGTAGTAGCTATGCTACTTGGTGCATTGACTGGTGAATTTATAGATATAGACGCAAGGCTAAATACCTTGGGTCTTTTTTTACAAAAAAAAATAGCTCCATCTGATAGCAAATCACAATTTGCAGAGGGGTTTGTAACTGCAACCTTACTTTTTTGTGTAGGAGCAATGGCAGTAGTAGGGTCAATAGAAAGTGGTCTACGAGGTGACTACAATATAATAGTAACCAAGTCAATTATAGACGCTGTAGCCGCAATGGTCTTTGCATCTTACTTAGGATTTGGAGTAATATTTTCTGCGTTGTCCGTATTTATATATCAAGGAGTTATAGAGTTTTTTGCTGGATTTTTGCAAGATGTCTTGACTACAAGTCTTATAGACCAAGTCTCTGCGGTAGGTGGTCTTATGATTTTGGCATTAGGGATAAATATGACTGTTGGCCCCAAGATTAAAGTAGCCAATCTATTACCGGGACTTGTATTTACTGTTGGATACTATTTTTTTATGTTAGACCTCTTCTGACAAAAGCAAATAGTCATGATAGTCAGCTTTGACTACACGTTAAATGTCTATTGGCATAAAGCCTTTATTCGCGGTATAATCCCACAAACTTTGCATATGTTGCTTACATAGTTTCTTATTGCAATAAAACAGGAGATGGCTCATGAACCAAAAGCGCAATAAATTTACAAATCGAAGAAACAAACAAGAAAGATGGCTGAGATTATCCCCAATACGTCCTCGTCGCTTCAGGCATAGAGGCAGACGATTACCCAAAGGACAGCCGCTTTGGGTTTATAACAATGGTCAGCTAGAACAGGAGCGGATAATCGCAGAGCGGTGGATGCGCCTGATCTACGAAAATCCTGTCGGACGCGCATCGATGTTGTGGTGGGTTAAACGCAAAGCAGTCAGTAGAATTTATGGTCTGTACTGTCGCACACGTTTTTCTGCTCGCAAAATACCAAAATTTATCCAAGAAAATGATATAGACATGACCGGGTGTGATCCTTCGTACAAGAACTTTGCACAATTTTTTTCTCGCGAAAAATCCAATATAACTTTCCCGCTTTCGCCACAAACATTGGGTTCACCATGCGAAGGGCTTGTGTCCATTAATACAGAAATAACGCCTGAAAAGATTATTGCCGCAAAAGGTGCCGATTTTTCTTTGGCAGAGCTTTTTGGAGACGAATCACTAGCAGAATCATATCGCGGGGGAACGATGCTGCGCATCCGGCTAACCCCTACAAATTATCATAGGATGCATTTTTTTGACGATGGGGTTGTTACTGGTGCTAAGTTTTTAAAAGGCGATTTGTATTCGGTCAACCCACTAGCTGTAGACAGGGTCAGGCGCCTGTATTGCCGTAACAAACGAGCTCTTATAAATTTTGAATCCAAGAATTTTGGAGAAGTGGCAATGGTAGAAGTCGGTGCGACTTTTGTTGGTAGCATAGTTCATTGCTTTAATGTTGGGCAGCATGTAACTCGAGGACAACAGGCTAGCTTTTTTTTGCCAGGCGGGTCATTGGTTTTGTTATTCTTTAAAAATGGGGCATTCGTCCCTAATAAGACCTTGATTGAACAAACAAATGCCGGCTATGAAACCAAAGCTCTTATTGGTCATCCATTGGGACACTAGAACAAAAGAGGGGGAGCACAGTGAAAAGAATAGCAAAATTATTCCCAGCCCTTGGCAACTTTAATGTACCAAACGTAATAACAACTATCGGCATGGTATTTGGCATCGCTGCTTGTTATTACCTCGTCGGTCAAAATTTTATGGCCGCAATGGTTTGCCTATTTTGTGCCGGGGTTTGTGACTTAGTAGACGGTTGGTTTGCTAGCAAGCTAAATCAGCAGTCACGGTTTGGACAAGCCATCGATTCTTTGGTGGACTTTTTTATATGTGTGATTATGCCAATTTGGTTTGTTCATTATATTTTGGATTACGACTGGTTATTAAGGATTGGCCTGGTATTTTATTGTGTTGCCGGGTTGTGGAGGCTCGCCTACTATAATATAAACGAAGCGGACAAGACATTTACGGGCTTGCCAGTTCCTGGAGCTATGATGTGTGTCGTTATAACAACTTGGGCAATACTAGAAGCTGGTTTTCCTGTATGGACACTAGCAGTGACTTTTTTTAACACAGGGCTTTTGATGCTGTGCAAATTCAAACTTTCTAAGTACGGAAAGTGGCAGATTATTATGGGCCTTGTAGGTCTCGCGTTTTTTATTATGTTTTTAATTTTATGGCTAACATAGAGTTAGATTAAAAGCTATGTTCATAGCTTCTAATCTAACTACCGCTTCATAAGAGCGCATATCGGTTTAGGAGGGAAAACATGTTGCAAAATTTATTAAGCACCCATAAGGGTGACTTCAAAGACTACACTGAGCTTAGAGCGCAGGTAAACACAAACCAACGTGTTGTTTTGGTAGCAGGAAATATGGTTTCTAATTCACAAGAAACAGAAGGCGGTGTATCTGCCCGGGTATACCGTGGCGGCACATTTGGCTTTGCATCTGGAGCAACTTACACAGCCGATGGAGTAAAAAACGTGTTGTCGGCGGCTACAAATAACGCCATTTTCATGGATGTTCATGCAAAAAAAGGGCAACCACCTCTGCCAAAGGCAACAGCTGGTAATAAAGTGCTGGATACACCCCCGGCACCAATTGTCCTACAAAGCACATTGATTGATTTTGCAAAAGCCATTGACGATTTGCTCGTAAAAAGGTACAAAAATCTTTCTAGCCGCACTGTTGTTTCCAACTGCCTCAATATCGAAAAGTTACTGGTTGTGAGCGACGGCTATGATAATCATTTTTATCAACCAAGAAGCACTGTGTATGTAATGATGACTGCCGATACACCTGATGGGATACCTGTAGAACTATATAATCCACTAGGGGGACTTGGTACATTTGATAAGCTATTTACAAACACATCCCAATATGAAGAAACAATTGACAAACTATACGAATCGTTAATGAAGAAACGCGAAGGTGTGTTCACAAAAGCTGGGTATACACAGTGTGTCCTTGGCCCCAAGATGGCAGGCATGCTTGCTCACGAAGCAATAGGACACACTGTAGAGGCTGACTCAGTCATTAGTGGGTCTGTAGCCTCTTACAACCTCAACAAGCAAGTCGCTAGCGAACTTGTGACTATGGTTGACTTTGCGCACACATATGAAGGCAAACCTGTTGCACTTCCAGTCTTTGTTGATGACGAGGGAGTGTCAGCAGAAGATGCAGTGCTAATAGACAAAGGTGTACTCACCGGTTATATGCACAACCGCGATTCAGCCCGCGAACTCAATATGAAACCACAAGGCAACGCTAGGGCATTTACTTTTTCAGATGAACCACTTATACGTATGCGCAATACAGCAATCTTGCCAGGCACTAGCAAACTTGCCGATTTGATATCAAGTGTGGATGATGGCTACTACCTTGTAAATACAGGCAACGGTCAAGCAGACTCAACAGGTGAGTTTATGTTCTCTGTAGAAGAAGGATATGAAATCAAAAACGGTAAAATCGGAAACGCTCTTAGAGAAACAACTGTTTCAGGCGTAGCATTCGAAATGCTGAAAACAGTGGACATGGTTTCTGACGACATGCATTGGGACGTGAGTGGTTTTTGCGGCAAGAAGCAGCCGATGACTTGTGGAATGGGTGGCCCTGCTTTACGCTGTATGATTAATGTAGGAGGGAAATAATATGAAAGATATCGCAAAATTCGCTTTGGATAGAGCCAAAAATGCCGGTGCCAACAAGGTATCGTGTAGTGTGATGCAAACCCGTAAAGATGAATTTAATGTAGAGGCCAATAAATTTTCCTTACTACGGACTCTTTTTGATGATGAGTTGTCCCTCAAAGTAATAATCGACGGTCGTAAAGGCACAATAACTATCAACAAGTTGGATATGACCTCTGTCGAAACCGCCGTTGATGAATGCATGGCAATGGCTGCTTCTGCTACACCAGACGAAGCGGAAGATATCGCTCCCTATGTAGAAAATAAGAATTTTAGCCGCAATATAGGCGGTGCAGATATGGAAAAACTATTTTCTCGCACACAGGAATTTATCAAACATGTAAAAGATGAATATCCTACTGTAGCCGTTGATATGCAAGCCGTCTTTATCAGCGAAAAATCTTTGTATCTAAACAGCAATGGCGTTGAGTTTAACGACGAAGGCGAATGTTATTATATACAACCCATGTTTAGTGCAAAAGAAGGCGAAGCGTCATCTTCGTTCAACTTTTATACAGCAATGGACACATCGTTAGACAAGCCATTTATGGATTGGGGGATGCTAAAAACACTAATCGACGAATCTCCCCGCTCTATAAACACTAAAATGGTGGATGACAAATATGTGGGGAAAATTATCATGACCCCTGCATGTGATGACATGATATGGTACACCTTGATTTGGAACTTCATGGATGCACATTCCATGATAAGCGGTACCAGCCGTTGGAAGGATGCACTCGGCACAAAAGTCGCAGACAGTAAGCTGACAATGCGCGCAGTACCCAATCATCCAGATATTATTTCTGCGGAAAGGTACACCGACGACGGATACGAAAGCAAAGATTTCGACTTTATCAAGGACGGGGTACTCAAATCATTTGCGCTGTCATTATATGCTGCAAACAAAACAGGTAAACCCCGCGCCGAAAACACTGCATTTTACAATATAGAAGTTGGCGCAGGAGACACAAGCCTTGCTGACATGATTAAGAGCATAGACAAAGGGATATTAGTCAACCGTTTTTCTGGAGCATCCCCAGGGCCAAGCGGCGATATATCAGGTGTAGCCAAGAACAGCTTCTTGATAGAAAACGGGAAAATAACCGATGCTTTATCCGAAACAATGATATCATTTAACATTGTAGACATATTGCAAAATATCCCTGCAATCTCAAAAGAACGATGCAAAAATGGTAGTTCGATATTGCCATGGTGCTGTTTTGATGGGATAACAATTTCAGGGAAGTAAAAACAAACGTCTTCAATCGGTTAATCTGATGGAGGCGTTTTACATATTTTTTGTTAGTCAAAAATATAATCAATCCGCTATAAGCAATCCGAATAAACACGTGAATCTAATTTGGGTAAAACTGCACAAATGATTTTCTCACAGAGTGCACAGAGCAAAACAGTCTTTCTCTAAATTTATTACCTTTTTTTTTCTGTGTTCTCTGTGTCTCTGTGTGAAACAAAGTTTTTTATTAATATCATTGTGCAATATTACTTAAATTAGATTGACGTGTCCGAGTAAATCATACAACTCATACTGTGATGGTGGCAATAACGCCGCTCAGATAGCATCAACACAAATGCTTTGAAATTGTGATAAAATAGCTTTACTGGCTGAACAAATTATCAATCTGTTTATTTATATAGTTATTACACTTCAAAATCAGCCCAAGGTAGCGCGGATTTTTGGCGCAAGCCAAGGAAGCACCGCCGACGCGGGCCAAGAAGGCCCGCTAGAAGGTGCTGACGCAGGATTGTGGCAAAAAGACCGCTGCATTGGGTCGATTTTGAAGTGGAATGACTATAAACCAAGAATGCGCACATATGTACCACAGAATGTGGTACGTACATAAATCATCATCAGAAAAACAGGGGGCATTCGTAGATGGTTATTAATGAATTGGTCGCAGTATTATTTTGGCAAAACATGGACGAGTGTGTTCGGTTTTACAAAAAACTCATGAAAGATTATTTGCCTGATAATGAGGATGAATATTACCGACAGTCAGATGCGTTCAAATTCGATTATATCAAAACAAAAGAAAATTTCATCAACATCATAAATGAATATGGCACAATCGAAAAACCGTTGTTTCAAAGTCAAGCAGCGCAATATTGCGCCATGGTTGTTCGTGCTGATATGCGCGACTCTATCAAAAACGGTTCATCCGAAATAGGGAAAAGGCGACACGATCAATATGAAAAAGCAATAAACAGTTGGGCGTATCATCTTTCCGATTATGCAAACGCTGTAAACAATGTAGATGACTTAAATGTTTTGGAGTTGGCTACAGGTGCAGGTCTTGGTACTTGCGCAATTATGAAAACGCTCCAACCCAATAGTCGCATGATAAGCATTGACATAGATTTTTCTGCAGCAAAGAACGCAGATGGGTTAGCACAATTCTTAAACTTGTCGGACAGGGTTTCTGGCATGAACGCAAATTTTTGGCATCTTCCGTTTGAAGAAAGTTCCTTTGACATCGTTTGCACTCATTACGGATTAGATGAAGCTGGCGAAATCGAAGCGGTAGTAAAAGAAGCATCGCGAGTGCTAAAACCCGATGGGCGTTTTGTTATTATTGCAAGAAAAAATCCTTACGACAGGCATAAAAGAAATATGAGACTGTTTAATATAACCGAAAGCGAATGCAATCCTCTTTTGAAAAAGGCCCGTTTGTATAGCGGCTTTGATGACTTAGTGGAAACAGCAATCAAGCATAATTTGATTATAATGGAACACAAACTTTACGACCGTGATATAGGTCATCATCGGATTTTATTTGCATTCCGTAAAAATTGATTTCATTCGGTTTGCTGTAGTATCATTATTTACCCACTTCACAGCACAAACCATATAAATTAATTGCATTAGCGTATTATCCATTTATACCTTAACCATGAATTGCTTCCAATGCCATTATGATACATTAAAACGAATGCGAGGATTTAATATGAATGTACTCAAAGCATTGTTTTTGTTAATTATTGCATCTATATTCGTCTCTTGTAATACAACTAACGCAACACCAGAGCAAGATATAAATCTGCCATTTGGCATTAATGCGCTTACCATTGAGACAGGCAGCTCTTCTGCATTTGTATTGCTACAAGATGGTAGCCTTTGGGGTTGGGGTAGCAATAGCACTGGACAATTGGGCAACGGGACAAGTACCGATTGGAGTATACCCCATCTTTCTCCCATATATATTGTGGATGATGTTGCATATGTTTCTGCTGGAGGATCTGGTATGAGGTCTGGCAACTCTCTACATGTTATGGTTATACGCAACGATGGCAGTTTGTGGAGCTGGGGGCGAAACATTCCTGGGCAATTAGGCGATGGCACCTTTAATATGCGATCAAGCCCTGGTTTAGTAATGGAAGATGTGATTGCCGTTTCCGCTGGAGGAACTCACACAATGGCTATCCGTTCAGACGGTACATTATGGGCTTGGGGCTGTAACTGCACAGGTAAACTTGGTGATGGCACATTTACAAGCCGACCTACCCCAATACATATAATGGACGATGTAATTGCCGTGTCTGCTGGATTAAATCACACACTGGCACTCAAAACAGATGGAACCTTGTGGCAATGGGGTGTTCATGGGCGAATACCAACAGAAACCAGCAATGTCCCAGTAATGGTAATGACCGATGTCGTTGCTATGTCAGCGGGAGGCCTACATTCATTAGCAATATGCCGTAATGATAGTTTATGGGGTTGGGGCCAAAATCACAGAGGTCAACTGGGGATTGGCACATTCAGTTACTATCAGGAAACACCTGTGCATATTATGGATGATGTTATTACCGCTTCTGCTGGTTATAGCCATTCTGCGGTTATAAAATCAGACAACAGCTTGTGGACTTGGGGATATAACCACATAGGCCAACTAGGGGATGGAACACTAACTAATAGAAACTCACCAGTTCATATATTAGATAATGTAAGCATTGTTGCTACTGGTAGCACCTGGCATTCTTACAATATAGTAATTAAAACAGATCATAGTATTTGGGCTTGGGGGGATAATTTTTGGGGGCAGCTTGGTGATAGAAATTATGGGACTCTATATAACCAGAACACACCAATAGAGGTAGTATTATTTCAATAACTGATTATGCTAAATAGCATCATTATTAACTTTTGCATTTCTGTTCTTGGCATTATCATAACCCATGATGAAACAGTATAGTTATTATACTTCAAAATCGGCCCAAGGCAGCGCGGGTTTTTGGCGCTAGCCAAGGAAGTACCGCCGACGCGGGCCAAGAAGGCCCACTAGAAGGCGCTGACGCAGGATTGCGGCAAAAAGACCGCTGCATTGGGTCGATTTTGAAGTGGAATGACTATAAAATCCCAATGCGATATCACCTGCAAGATTGACAACATAAAGCCCGCGGGGTACATTAGCTAAGTGACATGTTTAGCCAATATTCCCAAAGGAAGTGTTCAATGGATTTGGATTATTTACTAGAGAAAAAATATGCACCTTATCTTATT
>Ga0123355_10002863_pt1 | contig 24521 bp, 21 predicted proteins | sample TergutEmb28metaG_3_FD_89872 | JGI IMG/M metagenome (GOLD analysis project Ga0123355, IMG submission 89872) | Embiratermes neotenicus P1 segment gut microbial communities from Petit-Saut dam, French Guiana - Emb289 P1 | ecosystem: Host-associated > Arthropoda: Insects > Digestive system > Gut ... | reverse complement strand
TTCTCTAAATTTAGTGTCATATGCCATAGGAGTATTATAGCATGAATTGTGGTATTTTGCAAGTTAATTAACTATAAAAGTGAAAGTATCATTATACACGATATCAACTCTAATATCATCTCTCAATTGGAATAATGGCAAAAAGGTTCTTGGGCTTGAATCCATGTTAGTGGCAGTTATCATAACATAAAGATACTGATTGCCATCATCTGGTGTATAGGAATGGAATGCAGAGGTTGTTATCTCGGCTACAAACTCAACCGCACTTACTGTTACGTCCCAGTTGTTTATTGCTGCGGTATCACCAATGCTGTATGTACCTACAGTAGTGGTTTCTGGCTCTGGTGATGGAGTAGGAATGGGTGTTGGACTAGGACTTGGCGTAGTCGTTGTCACTTCTGGCTGTGGCGTGGGGGTAGCGGCTATTGACTCCATAAATTCAGGGCTGCAGCCTGATATCATGGTAGCAAATACTAACAAAGCTACCGCACTAAGTAATTTTCTCATTTTTTCACATCCTTTCGTGACACACACAGTATAATCATTGTAAGCTAACAGCACACCTTTGTCAAGTGCTATTGCTTGTTTATTTAGCTACAAGCATGAGATAGACTAACGCTAAAAGGTGATTTCATGGAAAGCTTAAACAAGCAAATAGGAGCAAGGGTTAGGGCACAAAGGGACTATCTTGGCATAACAAGAGAGGGTTTGTGCAACTATGTGAACATTTCACCACAATTTCTTTCGGAGATAGAGCGTGGAGTTAAAGGCGTGTCAGCAGAAACTTTATACAAGTTATGTGAAGGATTAGGGGTTTCAGCAGACTTTGTTTTGATGGGCAAACAGTCCGTTGCCGATGTGTCTATGATTTCTCGGACGCTTGCAACACTTGATGAAAAATACATACCATTGGCAGAAGAAATGTTAAAGACGTTTTTTAAAACAGTTGTGTTAAAATAAGAGTGTTGGACAAAAGAAAACCGCCCAACATTGAGCGTCGGGCGGCCAGAGTGTAGACTATTTCCTTTTACGAGGCGGTCTGCGCCAATGACTGCGAACAAACACAGTTTTCGGCCAGAGAATAATACGTCTTCTTCTCATAAACTTTTACCTCCTTATTTTATTAGGGAAATTTCCCCCTGCCAAAGGAAACAGCCTAAAAAATGGAGATATGGATTTGTCTGGCACTCTTGTTTATATAGTATCATGTTTTGTATTACGTGTCAAGGGATAATTCCGAAGAATAATAATAAACATTATCTTTCTCCGCAATAGTTGTGCATTTAAACAAATATGCGGTTTCGTCGAAAAGTATATATTTTGTTGCAATATCCTTTCGCTCTTTTTCATTTTTTGGTTCTAAAAGATTAAATTCTTCTTTACTCCCAGAATTTTTCAAAGTAAGAATATTGCTAAATTTTATTGGCAATTGGCGTGAATCGCTTCTAAACGCATATGCAATTGGTAGTTCTATTAGTTTTTTTGGTCTATGAATTTCAATTTTCAAGTCCATATTTTCGCATATATTTGCATTGTCTTTTACAGAAAAGGATTCTTCAACTTCAATTAAGCTAATTTCATCACTATAACAATTTAGCTTCAAGTTAAGCACATCAAGAAACAATACGGCATTCTGCTTATGCTCTTCATCAGCAGAGGGTAATAGATTTATAAACAAATATTTCTTTTCGCCAATTGGCAAATAACTAACTCTTTTTAGGTTGATGGGTTCTGATACTATGTCAAGGTAAGGTTGAATAGGGTCTGTTCCAACCAATTCAACATGTTCACCCTTATAAACTTTAATATTATTTAGATTAATAGTTAAGCTGCCTAGTGTTAGTTTTGGTCTATTAGCCTCATATGCTATTTTTTTAGACAATTCATTTGCAGATTTTGATAATGAAATAATTTCATCTGTTTTTTCTATTTGCCCCTTGTGATGTTTACAAGAAATTATTATTCCTATCCCTGCTAATAGTGCAATAATAGCTGGAATTAATATTAATAAAATCCTTTCTATGATTACAAAACACATAGGCATTAATCCCCCTGGTATTATAACTAACTTATATTAATTATAATACCGTGCCTTAAGCAATCGGTCAAGTCTTTTTGTAAAACCATAGCTTAAATTGTATGTTAAAATATCGGATTCATTAGTGCTATTTTCTGCAATGCTCACATTTCATAATTTTAGTTTTTTGCGGTTCTAAGCAACCAACTCTATCATCCCAAGACCCAACATTTTCTTTTATATCTTCATCTTCACATTCTCGTAACAAATCAATAATAGGTGTTATTATTTGCCGAGTAGACAGATGATAAAATCCTTGCTCATCTCTATATGTTTGGGAACTTCTGTCATGAGTTTTACACATATGAATTGCTCTATTTCTTGCTTTAGCAAACATCTCAGCATTAATGTCCGCCCCAGTTCCCCACATGCCAAATGCCCACTCTACTTTATATTTATCATAGTCTTTATGAAAATAAATGTGTATGCCCCATTCTGAGCCATGTCCGCCATATCGTTGATTAATAACTCTTTTAGGAATTATTCCCACAACTTCTGTTGATTTATCCAAACTGGATACAATTTTCACTTCAACAAGTAAATCATCACCTTCATATAGTTGCATTGTTTCTTTAATTGCAGGTTTTTTGCAATAATATTCTAAATCCGTTAATTCAGTAGTAATTTTAAATATGCCACCCCCATTATTTTCGATTATAGACATTGGTAGCTCTATCTTTTTAGATTCTGCCATACTTCCTCCTTATCGCTTGCTATTATACCATAATTTTACAAATTCCGTACCAATATTCTATAAAATAATATCCTTTAAGAAATTAATGCAAACCCTCCATCATATATTATATCAAACTTCATAACGGAGCTTGATATGAAAAAGGATGATAACCGTAATTCCATTAATGTAATTGTTGTAAATCCACCATCAAAAGAAAAAGCTGATAAGCGAATAAAAAAATTATCTGAACACTTGGGCAAAGTGTGGAACAAGCCCAGTAATATCAGATAATCAGCTGTTTTCTTACCTAAGGGGATATGGAGGCCCCGACGGCGAACTTGGCGCCGCCATCCGTTACCTTTCTCAGCGTTTCACCATGGTAACGCCAGAGGCTAAAGCTATTTTAAACGATATAGGTATATGCGCATCAAAATTGCACATCTTGAAAATGCACATCTTCCCAAGCCCTTATCAATTGCTTTGAGTTTGTTTTATTCTTCATTTCAGCCAATCTTATTTCTGCTTTCTCTCTGCTTTGTTATTTTATTGATCACATCTTTATGTTTTTGATAATAATCCCTTGTAAATACCACTATTGCAATCATAGACATAATGCCAATTATCATCAATAATGTAAGCCAAAAAGGAACTTCAACTCCAAAAAGTCCATAAAGCCAATCGTACAGGAGATCAATTGTATGTACCAAACTTGCTCCAATGATGAAAAAAGCGGTTATGCCACCAAACACACCCAGTTTCCACATCGATTTTCGGTCTAACTGACGATTTCGCACTTCAGCATCTATCAGGCTATTTATATGTAACTTTTTTTGATCTGTTTCCCAAGCGTCATCGTGAAAAAGTTCATCCACCACATTAAGTATTGGCTCTGAAAATTCGCTGAAGACAAGATTTGAAAGAGGTATTCCATACACAATATAGTTTGCAAGGATAATTCTGTCCAAGCGCACTGTTGCCAAATGTTTGGCATCAAACACGTCTGTGCGTAGCTCTAGCATTTTACTATCTGCTATTTCTCGATAGACGCTTTTGTTTATAATGAAGCCCAGTCTTTGAGGCGCAGGCAAGACCTTGTCTTTAAGTTGTTCAACACACTTATCAAAATGTTTTACCAACAAGTGACTTACCGTAAATGAAGGTGTATCAGGTTCGGAAATGATAATATAGGCTTTTGCAAACAAAGCAGCAGCCAGGCTAGTGGCATCTGCTCCACCTCTTGTGTCGACTATAATATAGTGGAAAGTTTCATCGCTTTTCGCCAAGATGTCCTTTAATTTTCCCGCAAGGGCTTCGGCATCGAGGATTAGTTCAGGATCTCCTTGTGCCGCTTCAAGCGCGTGTTTTGATTCTATGGATTTTAACAAAGAAAGCTTTCCACCTTTTCGGCCCTCTGTATCTTTTGAATCCCTTACCCTTTTATTCTTGTGAATCCCTAAAAGTTCATTAATATCAATTTCTGCAAATATGCTTTTACCTTTCTCAGGCTCCATGTCATTGAAAAAAGAATCCCTTAGATTAAATTCCGCCCTACTTTTTGGACTTTGGTGCACGGATAAAAACAAAGTAAGGCCAAACGTATATATATCAAAATCAATTAAAAGCACTTTAAACCCCAGATGAGCAAGCCACCCCCCAATGGATGCTGATATTAAAGATTTCCCTGTGCCGCCCTTGCCGCTAACAATTGCAACTCTATCATTACGCGCCATTATCATCAGCCCTTTCTTGTGCGTTTTCTTTTTTCCCTGTGCTATCCAGCGTTGAATCAATGTGCCCCGCCCTTTTCTTTTTAATCCACGGAATCAGACAAATAACAATTACCGCTACAGCTGGAACAACCGTTAGGGCACCAACAATGAGAAACGCCGTCCTTAAGGGATAATCCCTAGCTTCTGTCCAACGCAGTGTCTCGTGTTCATGTATGTCATCCCCATCAATACCGCGGTCAAAATCAACGCGTTCTATTTTGGAACTAGATGCTATTCGTACGATAAGCTCGTTGTTAGGATATATCACAATGTTAGGCAAAGTAATTTGGTTGCCGACAATATCCTCACGATCAAACGACGTGGTAGTTCTGCCCCCACCACTTATGAAGTTCACTCTATCAATTTCAGCAACATGATATACGGTAACATTTTTAGGATATGTCACTGTCATAACAACACGGCCATCCGAGTACAGGCGTCTATAAACAGTGTCATTATTTGTTAAGTATATTGTATAAAGATGGACAAGGTCAGTCTTAAAGGTTTCTTCTTCGTATTTAAACCACAACGTAAAATAGTTAAGACGCACATCATCATTTCTGTCAAAAGCTATACCATTGTATTCTATCCGGAAAGTCACATGTTCGTTGGCGTTGCCCAAGTCTGAAAAGTATATAAATAATAACGCAACACCACCAAAGAAAGTGCCGACAAGGCCAATTGCTACGCCTATTATCGCCAAGAGCAAGTTGCGTAAGAGTTTGGCTCCAATATCCTGATCCATTATGTAATCACGCCTTTCATCATTAGTGAAAACCTAATCTGCATAAATCGTAGCAAATACGAACCGGATTACAGAAGCAGAAATAAAGCTCCGGCCAAAATCGAAGCAATGCCTATGAGCAGGGTACGGCTTGCGAAACGTTTATCTTTCATTTTTCCAGGCCCTAATGCAAGGTTATCTAGAGAGATATTGAAGGTGAGTAGCGATTCGCTGTTGTTCTTTTTGAATCTCAGGTTGTTATTGCCGTCGGATAGGCTTGACCTGTTAGTTTTAATATCTTTGCTTGGAGTTTTCAGCAATACTGTATGGCTAAAGAGCGGTAAGCCGTAGGATTGCCGAATTATGGCTATTGCTTTGTTTTTAAAATCTTCGGATATGGTGATGTCTTTGCTTGTTAGGTCGATTTTGGTATGCTTTTTGCTATTTAGCGGGGCATTTGTATGCAGGTAGATCTTCTTTCTTTTAAGCATGATTTCACTGCCATCAGGAAACGTGATAGTGCGCTTTATTGGTGTTTGCGCTTTAAGAAGGCCCAAGGCCATAAGGATGATGCCGAAAGTAATTAAAACCACCCCAATTGGAACCAACGGGGGCTCATAGTGAAATTCTATGGGATTTAACATGCGAAAACGTCCTCTGTTGGGCACTTCTACTTGATTTTGGCCGTATATAGGGCTGACGTTGAAAATAAGTTCCAGCCCGTACAATTCGCCGAAGTGATTTTGCAGCTGGGTGAAGGGTATCTCATGGTATGCAAATGTATATTGACCTTGATGTTCCAGCATAATCACTTCCCGAAAGACATTAAGCTGCACTGCCCGTGTTGGCAAAAGCCTGGTGTCTGGGGTTCTTAACACATTACCAATGCTGAGGAGGTCAAGAGAGGCATATACTACCATGCCATAAATGGGTTCATCCACGGTGAGGCCAAACAAAATTCCTTCGTCCGTTATACGCGCAGAAAACTGAGACCACGGCAACATATCCATTCTGTTGAATCTGTGAGGATAGGGCGGCGGACTGAAATCATCTATTATGTTATCCGGGTACCATATCGTTAGACGAAAGGAAATGTCATCTGCCCATTGGGCCGGTGCTGCTTCACCCCTTGTGTTGATAACAAAGCGACGTATCCCTTCTCTGTCTTCGTGAAACCATCTTAGCAAGTAGTCGTACCTTTCGTAACGTCCAACAACATAGCTGTAACCCCTCGGATCGCCTATTAGCATATGATTTCCCGTGACAGGGTCACGCATAAAGGATTCGTCCAACCTAAATGAGCCATCCTCTCTTTGCCAGTAGGCGTCATTTAGCCTGTATCTGCCATCTTCGCCCAGCATAAAACGATGGTCGCGTCCATCGGGGCCTAAATCCCTTATCCCCCAAGGGGCACGAAAATATGGATGAACGTGCCTATACTCACCTGTCGTCTCCTCTCCAGCAACCAAATCGGCAAAGTGCATGATAATTATTAATTCCTGCTCTTTATGGTCAGTTGCATATAGTTCTTCCAGCACAGTTTGGATAGGCTCGATCATATCCGTTCCATCGAGCACTCCTGTAAAAGCTCCGGGTATATCAATCCAAACACTTCCTAGTGATGAGGGAAAGTCAACTGTAGCACGTCGAGTGTGTATCACATGCCGCGCAAAAGGCACATAAGAAATGCGGTCGCCTTCTTGGAAAAAGCCCTGTTGCTCCATAAAGGTATAAAAATCCAAAAAAGCACCTGACACATTGTTACGGGCAGTGCTGTCGGATACATCATGAAGGATGATGAAATGGGCGTTTCTTGTTTCAAGTCCCGTTGCGCGCTCCATAAGAGAAATAAGGATATAAGCCCATGTATCATTTCCCGCCATCAATTCATTCCAGTCGGCCTCATCTGTAGACGCAGAATATACAACAGCCATATTATGTGCCGCAAGGGCACAGAAAACCATCAATAACAGCAAAACGCGCCTAACCATCCTTTTATGTATGTTCATTTTAAATCAGCTCCTTAGTGAAGAATACACCTTTATCCTTGTCGGCATAAACCAGCGTGCCCCCCATGGCAAAGATGGAGCAATTGAAACGAAATTCATCAATTGAGATGGTGTTGGTTTTAGATAGGTCAAAAAAGCTTAGTTCTTTAAAATTACCAGCTCCTTTTTCGCGTTCGATAATTACAAGCTCTCTTTTTTCGGAATGAATGGTGAAAAACCTCACAAGGCGATCGTTATAAGACCGATAGGGTTTGTTTTTTTGCATATCCGCCAGCTCTCCAAACTCCGGTCTAAGCTCGCCAAAAAAGTGTTCATTCTTTTTGGCTCCTGCATATGTTACGGATTCGAAATACGAAATGCTGCCCACGTTCAGTAGTGCGTCACATTCGGAATATTTTCCGGAAGCGATATTTAGCAAGCCAACTTGCCTAAGATGGACGGCCAGCAGCTGGCGTTTATCAGGTATCGGCACCATTTGGTAAACAAAGGATGAAGTAATTATCTGGGTTTTGCTTTCGTTATTTGGGTTATAAACCAAGATGCCTTTGTCAAAATTCGCAAAATAAAGATTGCCTTCACAGCAGACAGGCGGAGCCGGCAATGATTGATTTTCACCTCGGTTTAAGGGGCTTGTCAGTATTTCGTGAGGGTCGTCAGAAAAATCTGCGTATTTAACAATTTTTTGCTGGCTACCATTATCGGTTTGGATGTAAACATCATCACCCTCTAACAGAATGCGATATCTGTCTGCGCCAATATCAGCAGTAAATTTTAGTGCCCCATCTATAATAGAATGTACGCTAGCCTGTCGCCTCACGCAGGTTATGAGGTATATCCCCTGCAAATCGAAAAAGCCGATATCCTTTGGTTGTCCGTTTATTTGGGCGATGGCGTTTTGGCGTGTCCCGTCATAGCTAAGCTGCATTAAGCTAGAGCCTGCACCCACTTCCTTCCAAAAATAGATATCGTTGCAATAAACTATACAATCAGAAATAGGGCTGCCTATTTCTATGCCATGTATATTTGGCCGCAAAGCAAAATTTGCTGCATCATAAGCATTGCTTCTGTTTTTATTGACAAAGCAAGGGGTATAATAATTGTAGTTAGCAAGCAGCGAAGCCCCACAGCATCCGGGTTCGGCGCATTTTGCTGTCCCGACGGGATAGAAGGACGCGCAATTGTTGCAAGAAACAAATCGCTGCTGACATTTGGGACATTCGTTGTTAGCCCCATCAAACGGTTTAAACTCTGTTGCACATCGCGGGCATGTCATATTTAATTTTTTGCCGCATTTAGAGCAGTATAAAACTTCTTTTCCATCGATATGGCTAGGTATTTCATTGCCGCATTCACAATTATAGTTCATAAAACCCCTCCGTCAGTTAAATAACGTCCGTTTCTCCCTGTTTTTGACAAAAATGTTGAACCATTATTTTCTCGGCATTTTCTTTCTCTCCGGCTATTCTTACGCCACAACGGCTACAATAGAAACCTACAGTTATATGTGTTGTGCTTGTTTGACCCAATTCGATTTCTATCAAATCATTGTCGCTGGCTTGGTCTATGGGCATATCAGGGTTAAGCTCGTGCCATAATTCAAGCCTTTTGTCATTTTTACGTACAAATCTATGCAACAAAACCATGGCCTCATGCTTTTCAAATCTATCAAGTTCAGGTTTTAGCGCAAAAGACCTGGGGTCTTTTAGAAAGTTAGCGATATTTGTCAAAAGAGCCGCCTCGTCTTTCATGTCATCAAAGGCTTTCTCAACAATTTTTTGCATCATGTTGAGGGAATGTCGATTTCTTAACAGCCGGAAAGTGGCATTTTTATAAGAACGAGGTACCAGCAGGCCAGAGCCCGCAAAAACATTGGTGCCTTGTAGTTCGTAGAAGTCCGAGTCGCCTAAAGGCTGCAAAACGCCGCAAGTAAGCCCCAGCAAAAACAATCTCTTTGCAGAATCATGATTTTCGCGGTTTTCGGGCTTGTATGGGATATATTCAACATCCAGCCGCCCTTTTTGGTCTATGTAAGCCCTGGACAAATCCTCAGATTGCGCCTTTACATCCTCTCTTACCCTCTCCCAATGGCCACTGTTAAATCCTGACCAAAGCCTAAGAGGAAAGGCTCCGCGCTCTTGAAGAAATATAATTACATTAGAATCTCTTATGCCTTTGCTTTTATCCGTCCATTCGTGGCCGATATATGGTGCCAGCTTTTGTGCCATCCAATTGTCTGATGCTTCAAAATTATCTTGGGTTATTTCGTGGCCGTTTTCGTAAAAATATAGCTCTTTATGCATAATAGCCTTTTCAAAAACAAAACCTTCATCACTATCGGCAGGAAGCTCTAGACAAATCCTTGACATATTCTTAACAGCATCTATCATATCCTCTCCGGCCTTTTCGTCTTCGTATTTTCCGCTTCGGCGCACTTCCCTAATTTGCTCATCTCTAAATTCGTTAACGGCTTTATATTCGCCAAATCTATTAATAAAGCGTGTGCGCTGGGTTTCGATAATTTTTCGTGGGTCTTCAATGGCATAATGGGTTTCAGCACCGGAAAGCAAATCATCAATGCTAAGCGGCATTAAAGACCTTAATAAAAACTCCTGATAAGGATGTTCGCTGGCACTTACTTCATCAACAATATCGCTGGCCTTTGCCATAATTTCTGTTTCGTTGATAATATGCCCGTTTATTTTGCGCGGACGGGAATAATCATCAATATAGGTTTGAAGCTTATTGGGCAAGCCATCAACAACATCTTGAAATGCCTTAATTTTGCCTTCAAAATCTTCAAGGGCCTTGACAACCTTCGCCAAAAAGTCTTTCGATTGGTCATGCACAAGCTTGTTTATTTTGCTGTCTACATAACCCGCCAAATTGTTTTCAAAATTTTCCTTTTGGCGTTCCATGGGGGTGTTTTTAAAGGCAAACAGGGAAAGCAGAGGGTCTGCGTTAATTACTTTCATTTCCCTTACATCTCTTTGAAGGTCTTTATGAAATTCCCGAGACCTTTGGTCATCCGGCGGATTGTTTCGGGCTTCGTTTAAATTATTTTTTGCATTTTCGATAGCTATTAGGGCATCTTTTATGCCATGTTGGCCAGAAAACATATGTGAGATAAGCTGCTCTTTTATCCGAGGTATTAAAATGGTTTCAGGTGTAACTTCCAGGTTGATAAGATGCCTTTTTATGATGTTGCGCACAATGCCTTTTGTGTAAACGTTGGGCTTTATATCTTCATTGGAGGCAATAAAGCCCTCGTCAATTTCTGCGATAAGCCTATCTAAGTGTCCGGATTCATATCCGTCGTTTTCAAATCTTTCAAAAAAGTCACTTTTAAGCTTTTCAATACAGTCAAGGGCATTGCATTCTGTTTCAACGCCGGCCTGCATAAAGGTAGCGGTGGACATAAGCCTTTCATATATTGTCCCCACGGATTTATACCCATTGTCCGCCTTTTCAAGCAATACCTCTTTAAAGTTAAAAGCAGCACTGCCATCGCTTTGCATGGCCCAATATTCAAAAGCGCGCTTGGCATAAATGGCCGAAGAAAGGCGCGCAAGCTGCACAGAGGGGTATTCTATAATAGAAATACCAAAGGTGCTGTATGCTTGATATTGGCCAAAGCCGTCCTTTTCATTTGTTTTGGGGCGCATGTTATCTCTGGGCGAGCCGGCTGCTATTCCAAGGTCTGAAAACAAATCGCAATAAAGAAAGTCTGCTATCATTTGGTCTATTTCTCTGTCTGTAATAGAGCTGCCGTCTTTTCCGCCCAGCAAATATGCATATTTAAAGGGCCGGTGCTTTTCATTTATTGTTATCCTGCCGTTGGGAGACAGGGTTGATATCGAATATTCGTTGAAAGACATGTAATGGTTTAGCTCTTCCAGGGCAAAATGCGCATTTCTTATTTTGTTGTCCTGTTCCACAAGGTCATAAGGAAGTGTAAGCATCAATATGCTTGGGATGCTTGCCGCCAGACCTGGGTGAGAATCTAAAAGATATTTGCGCACCAAATATGCCACATCAACAAAGCACCCACTGCCTGTGCCTGATACCGAATTTGCGGCAATATACACCGTAAGGGTGTCGCTGCTTTCGTTAAAATCTCTTAGCAGCTTGTTCATGGCCCTTGACAATGCGTCCGTCACTTTCTGAAGATTAACGAAAAAGGCAAACTTTCCTTGCATACGCACTGCTCCGGCACCTTTGTCAAGAGGAAGCGCGTTTCTGTCGTCAAGCCAATCCTTATCTCGTTGGCTTAGGCTTTCAACATGGCCTATCTGGTTTGATGTAACTTTCATATGAATGAAATTATCATTGGCGCCGGGGTATTTTGTCTGGTCCGTATCAAGGCCTAAATATTCCACCTGGGTGTTAACGTCGATATCATTTCTACGCCAAGATACAAGTGCCCTTAAATTGTTGATAACTTCCTGCCCGGTGCCGCCTACGCCGATAATAAGAGCTTTTCTCATAAAGCTACGCCCCCTTCTTTCTGGTAAAATAAGACCCAACCACTAACACAGCGATAATAATAAGCGCGATAACCGTGATAACAAAATTGGTATCGCCTCCGGGCGTGATAAAGCTCATCAAGGGTATAAACAAAACGCCCGCACACCACGCGGCAAGCCACGTTAACATTAACACACGCACAAGCACGCTTGCGCTTGTGGTTTTGGGCAGCAATTTTATCAAGATGTGATAGCCCACTATCACTATAACCAGAAACGAAACCACCAGGCCTGCCATAGCCCATAAAAATTCAATTACCATGATGCAATCCCCCTTAAATGTCCTTGACTACAAGGTATAAATTGTAAATTTCGGTTGGCGTATTGTTTTCAGCACGCCCTGCCCCCCTTTTTCTGACGAGGGGCCTTCGATGGTAAAGCCTATCTGCACTTCTTTCAACACAACCCGGTTTTGCCTTGGGTCTGTTGTCACTTTATTGCCCTCAGGCGAAATAAGATACCCTTTGCCCAAAAGCTCGTCTGTTATTTTATACGGCCTTTGTATCTTCTTCAAGCCAAATCTCCCCAGGGCTACTTTAAGGTTCTGCATAAATTTCAATATATCCTCGCAAGGTGCCTCGCCGGGCGCATAATCCTCATAAAGCAAGAGAACGTCCTCATGTTGGAAGATAAACATCTCTCTTTCAGCAATGCTCATGGTTTTAAGCTCTTTAACGCTGGTTTTATTTAGGCTCTTTGCAGCCCGCAAGAAGGTATCCATGCCGGGTATCTTGTAAATGTCGGTTTGTGTTTCATCAATTAGCTTGGTGTATAAATACGAATGCAGCTCCACGCCTCTTGTTTTTACCACTATTCCGCCCAACCCAGCCTCGGCCTTTCTCTTTAGGCCAACGCCATCGTCCCTCACGTTTAATTCATCCTTTTCATCACCGTCTTTGCCGGTTACCCTTGCCACAGGGCTTTCAATCAATTCTTCGTATTTTTTATCGTCAGGGTTCTTAATCAGCCTGGCTGCCAAATCAAGTTCTTCGCAATTGAGACAATCTTGCTCAATAAATTCATAATGCAAATAAAATTTCGTCTTCACCTCATGATAATGCGCCTTTACCTTCAAATGCCTTTGCATTTCATCAAAGTAATTAAACATCTCTTTAATTGAAGGCAGCTTTCCTTTGGTCTCAACATATGCGTCATTGATATTGTCTTCTAAAGCGCACAAATTTTGGAAATGAACCTTTAGCTCATAGTCCTCAGATGCTTTCACCTCATCTTCGGCCTCTTTTAAGGACGAGTTCTGTAATTTATAATCCTCGCTTGCTTTCTTGATAAAATTGTATACTTCATCACCTTCATCTTCGCTCAAGCCCGCTTTTATCAATTTGCCCAGGGTTTCGTCCTTGTTAAGCAAAAACTCCTTTAAGAAGCTTTTCTGCTTATCGTCTTCGGCATATTCCCGTGTATGTTTGTCGTCCTTCATTGGCGGCAAATTGCCAATGAAATCCTGCACATCGTTCAGATATTTCTGCTTATCGCAAGCTGCCTCATCATAGCTTTGACATATAAGGTATGCCGACGGATATGTTTCAATTATATGGCCAACCTTTTCTTTTATGTAACCAAAAACCTTTTCCTCTTTTACAACACCCTGCTCAGAAAGCCATTTGTTGGTCTGTTCTTCATCCTTAAAAAATCTTATGAAAAAGGATTTTACTTCATCAAAATATTTTGTGATGCCATCCTCATCCAACAATTTTATTTTTGCAATAACATCATGCAGGTTATGGTCAAAGAGCATTGCAGGCTTGCCGTCAACTCCGCCAGCGTCCTTGCATAGATAATATTCCCGCGGATGCTCGGGCTCACTTATAGTGTAAAAATCGTCACAGATTTTTTTTATATATCCGTAGACACATTCCGGAATTTTAGCTAATTTTTTCTCTGCAAGCTCAATCAGCTCGTTAATTTTAGCTTCTTCTATTCGCATATCGTCATCATTTTTTTTAAGCTGCGGAGCCCAAACCCTCTCTCCATATTTCTTGATATCAGATATTGTATCGTCTTTCCCATTTAAAAAATACCAGAGAAAAGCGTTTAATGATTCTCTTTCATCAACATTGCCCATTTTAAAAGGATACAGGGCTTCTATTATTTGAGAAATGTCCCAACCATCCAGCACAAGAGGTTCCATCGCTTTGCGATTAGCTAATCTCTCAATCCGGCAAATATTTTTATCATTTTCCAGCTCTCCATACCCACCCGAACAAAAATAATGCACAAAAGGAAAGAATACTGTAAGCTCTTTGTTTTTAAAGCCCCCTTCCTTGTCAGCCCTTTCGTTGTTATCGGGTTTATTATTCAATATTTCAGCAGGGCTGCAAAGATATACTTTTGTAAAGGATGCTTCGCCTATACCTTTGGCATACCATATTTCTCCTTGATTTAACTTTACTTTGCTCTTTATTCTATAGTCTTGTTCTCTCAGCTTAAAATAATCATCTCCTTCATAGCTTCCATCTTTCGTCATGTTTTTGTAATTACCCCCAACTTTAACATCATCGTTATGTTGATGCATTAAACGGACATGCATCAGGCCAGGCGGCTTTTGTGGAGGTTTTTTTATTTCCTTCAAAGTTTTAAGTATGGTATTGGCTTTGCGTCGCAGTTTATCATATTCGGCATCGTTAAGGTCTCTTGGCAAAGTTTTTATTTCGGCCAAAATCCCCTGTGCTTTTATATATATTTCCATCTGCCTATCTGTTAGAGCCACGTCTCTGTCCGCACCGATGTTTTCCAAAACACTTCACCCCCTAACCAAAATTTTAACCACTGCTAAACAAAAATATCAGGAATTGATATTGGCTGCTTTATCCCCTGAACAGAATAATGCATTTGCAGCTTCCTCGTGCCGCTGGCAACAGAAATATATAGCACAACATTGGGGCTTGCAGTAACATCTTCCGGCAGTTGAAGCGAAGCCATTTTATATCTTTTGCCATTTCCGGGCAAGGCATATATCCCCCATTCCTTTTCCAGGTCGTAGCCGGGTTTTCTGTGGTATCCGGCTTTTAGTTCGGAAGAAACGTCTCGTTCTGAGGGGTAGCTGTCTTTTTTGTCAAATCTCCATAACACATTGCTGCTGTCTTTGGTGTCGGCAACTTCCAGGCCGTATGAAAAAAGGTCTTCGTGGCGCACAATCTCCGAAAGAAGCGCACCTTTAACCACAGGGAAGACAGCTTCTTCCCGCAATTTTATCCTGTCCGATATGTTGTCAAGAGGCAGGGATTCGCTGTAAAGATCATGGGGGCCTAAAACGTTAGAGCCGGGAAATGCTTTTCTCAGCGCTTCTCCGGCTTGTTTCAGCAAGCTAGAGCCTCCAATCATCAGCACCAATGATGGTTCTGAAACAGACATGGCCTTCATCTTCATTTCAACGTTTTCTAAAACGCCTTTAAGGCCATTAGCGACTATTCCATTAAGAGTACCCTCTCCGCATGTAAAGAAATCGGAATCCGTAATAGGAGGGACATCTAAGGTATAGGGAGATGTCCCATCTGCAATTAAAGGAGTATCGTGAGGGAAGCAATGCCATTCCTTTGCACTCTTAACAAAATGTGACTCATACTGGTGCTTATGCAGACCAAGATAAAATCTGTTGGCAGGATCTCCTGATTCAAATCCAAATCTACGAAAATCTCTTATGCCAAACAAATTTCCATCTTCGTCATATGCAGGGTCATCCTCAACTAAAACAAGGCCATTGTCAGAGCCATAGCCATTTTCCATGATAAGGGCAAGCCCCAGCTCTTCATCAATGTTTGTTCCGCCATAAGTAACATTATCTTTGCCATCAATGCGGAACATTCCCATTGTAAACAACGCGTCTATCGAAGGGATGCCCCCTTCCTTGATTATGTAGTTGCCAAATAAGACATCCAATGTGCCTGCGCCAAAATCAAAGATGCAGATGGTATCACCTTTGGCCAGCGCAATATCCGGCCTGTTTTCCTTGATGCTGTTAAGCATATAAATCATGGCTGCATCGGGTTCTAGCATGGTTTTAATCCAGCCCTCTCTTGCTATCCCAGAGCCAACCGCACTATTTTTAACCATATCTTCTTGATTTCTAAACAAATTGCTGCCGCCTTCCAAATCTAAAACAGGCAAAGTAAAAATAAAATGGTTGTTTTTATTTCGCAGAGATGCAGGCAACAAGCCATTTAGCTGCTTCATATATTCTCGCAGCACCGTGGCTGTATCTTTTTCCATTGTGTTGTCTTGCAGCGTCTTATTAAAGCGTTTAAGGGATATTGTTTTGTTTCTTAGGTGCATTTTGATGTTTTCTGCGCGAGGAATTGACATATCAACCTTAGCGAATTTTCCTATTTTATAATCGGCCCCTTCCAGTGCAATGGTTGATGGGATATCATATTGGTTGTTGGCCTCGTCTAATTTAATCATATGAATGACAGGCGTCAAAACCCCGCCCGGGAAGATTTCATCAAGGCTCATGTAAGCCGCGGCTGTTTTGGATGTGCCAAAATCTATGGCAATATAGTTATCCGGCAGCCTGGGGCCCGAAAACATGCTTATTTTTTTCGCCGCAAAAAGCACAGCATCAATGCTGTCTTCAATACCCAAAACCCTGTAGGTAATTTCCAGCTCTTCGCAAATGTCATTGTCAAACCGCGACAGATTAAATGATATTTTTGCTGAAACACTACCCTCTTTGCTTATGGTGTCATCAGGTGCTATGCCGTCAACACTAAAGCCGGAAGGGCATTTTATGTCAACAATATCAATGGGCTCATCTCCTGTGTTGCTTATGATGAGGGTTTCTTGGGCATTATTAGCAGTAAAAACCAGAAATTCCCTATCTAGCACCAGGCGACCGGACTTGGCAAAAACAGGAATAAGGCGCAGGCTGTGGGTTTGCTTCTGATATAAAGCCTCTCCGCGCTTGCTATCTTCCGCTTTGTCATATGTATCAATAACCAGCCTAACATTGTCATAACTACTGCCATCGTTAAAATCCGGCGAAAAAGAGGCTTTTAATCCGATATTAATAGGAGCTCCGGGCGCAACATCACAGCCGCCATCGCCATCATCAGAAAATATAAGCGAATAGCATCCCTTAACATCGTCTTCTAAACGAACTTCGGCCCTAATTTTGGCCGCATAATTGTTTTCCAGCTTTAATGAAGTGGCCGCCGTATTTGTTTTGTTAATTTTTATCGCTACTTCGCCTGCTTCATGGCCTATGATTTCAACTTCGCCATTGACATGCCCACAAAATGGGCAAAAGTCCACATGCTTTAGCTCTTTAGGCGGAATGATTTCTTTGCAAATTCTACATGTCATAACATCAATCCTTTATTTTTAAGTTTGTCAGCATTTTAGAGCCCGCAATGCTGAGACCAATGGTTGTCATTCAAGTTTATTCCTTCTTTGTCAAGTAGATGCACTAATCAATATCCTTAAAAGGAAAGTGCCGCAACATTGGGTATTTAATCGAAATTCTAAACCGCATTTACATTGATGCTGCTGTTTATGATATTTAGCCACCCCTTCATTAATGGGATATCGGAAAAAACAAACAGGCTTTTTCATAAAAGTGCTATGCTGATAAAGATAGCTGTATATCATTTGGAGCAAGCCGTGACACACTCAATGTATATAATTTAGCAATAAATTACATCTATTTATGCCATATAAAGTAAAAGTTTGTCACTTCTAATTGTATCATTAATTAAATGTCTGGTCAATACACAATATTAATTATCATTGTTCTATTGCATTATATCTGCGAAGATGATATTATCGAATGGGGGCATGGTCATTTCAAAAACTAGGGGGGCGGATATCATGGCTTTAGCCCAAGACTTGTTTAAGGCGGCATCAAAAGAATATGAATATTCGCTCACCAAAGCATACAAGCAGGAAAAGGGCATTTTCTACACTGATATCGCTTTAGCGGAAAAAATAATAAATATTTTGTTGAAGCCTGCTAAAACGGATATTATCCTTGACCCTTGTTGCGGCACGGGCAGCTTTCTTTTTGCCGCCAAAAAACACGGATATGATAACATCTACGGTATTGATTGTGATAAAAGCGCGATACAATTTTGCCGGGACAACATAGCCGGCGGCACTTTTATTGACGCTGATTTTATCGGGCAATTATCATCAAAAACCTTGGCCGAATTATCTCTTCAAGGCAAAGCGGATGTTATCATCGGCAACCCGCCTTATGTTCCAATTTCAGGCAATGTTGAGCTATCCACAACCGAAAACGATTATCTGCTTAAAAGAAAGGTTTATGCTTCCGGAAAAAATTTATTTATTGCCGCTTTGGCCCGTTCTTTTGAGTTTTTGAAAGAAGATGGGTTGTTGTCTTACATAATTCCTAAAAACTTTCTCCATGTTTCCTCTTATAGCCTGCTTAGGCGCGAGATTTTAAAAGAAAAAACCATTGTGTCTATTGTTGATTTAGGCGCGCATTTTAAAAATGTAAGAGGAGAGCAAATTATCCTTACCATCAAAAATGCGCCGCCTAAAAAGGGCGGAAAAATTGATATAAAGAAATTTTCAAACAATCGCTTTGTCACCATGACCAAGATTGCGCAAGAATTTTACGCAGATGAAATCTTGCTGTTTAATTGTAAAGAAGATTTTGAAGTTTATCAAACTTTGACATCTTCATATTCAAAATTAAGTGATTTGGCGGATGGATATGTGGGCAGAGGAAAATCTACTTCCCCGGATGCTGTTTTGGGCAAGGATATTCGCAAATTTGGATACAAAAACAAGCCTCTGCCCCGCGAAGGCAGCAAAATTTTCATACAAAATATCTATAGTGCCGAAGCAGGGATAATAGCGGCCTATGGCGGCAATCTTGAAGCCAGCCAAACAGTGACAATTTTCACAGACGGTGATAGCAAAATGTGTCGCTACGTTTTGGGCATACTTCATTCTCGGCTTTGCAATTTCTTTTTGTACAAATATTGCTTTAACTATTCGAAACTGACAATGCACACAGACGCCAAATATCTAAAAAAGATACCCCTGCCGCCTCACAATGATAAACATTTTAACGACATGCTTGCCATCGTAGCTGTGCTGGAAAATGACGAATATATGTCTAAAAAATGGTTTGAAAGCATAGAAAAATTAAATGCCCTTGTGTATGAGGCCTACGGCATCAAAGAGGCACAGGCAAAATTTATTGATGAAGAAACGCAAAGGTTTCAATCCAAAAGGTGGTTAAAATATGAATGAAGACAAAAGATGCAACGACCTTACAGGAAAGGAGTGGTTGCAAAATTCTTTTAGCATATGGCGCGGCTTGTCAAAAAGCAAAGAGGAAAAGGCATTGAAGCATCCCGCCTCTTATCCTGTTTCCCTTTGTGAAAAATTGATAAAAACATTTGCCCGGGCCGAATGTAAGGTTCTTGACCCCTTTAACGGCATTGGCTCTACAACAACAGCCGCCGCTTTGCTGGGCTGCGAGGCAACAGGTATTGACTTGTCAAGCAAATATTGCGAAATTGCAAGAGAGCGGGTGTCCGGCAGTGAAAATATAAGGATAATTGAAGGAGACAGCTTCGAGGTTTTGCCAACCCTTCCTGCTGATTATTTCGATATATGCATCACATCACCGCCCTATTGGGATATCCTCAACATGAAGCGCAGCGCGGACATGAAAGAAAGCGTCAATTATTCGGACGATGAACGGGATTTGGGCAATATAGCGCAATATAAGGAATTTGTGGGCGAGCTGGCCCGCTTGTTTCAAGTCCTGTCAAGAAATCTAAAAAAGGGCAGCTATTGCATAGTAAATGTGATGGATATCCGGAAAAAAAGCGAATTCTTCCCCCTGCATAGCGACTTGGCCACCGCCATGCAAGATGTGGGATATATTTTTGACGATTTGATAATTTGGGACAGGCAGGCAGATTATAACAATATGCGGCCTTTGGGATATCCGTATAAATATCGCATAAATAAGGTGCATGAGTATTTGCTGATATTTATTAAGCAGTAAGGGGGGGTGAAAATAATTGAATAACAGAGATTTTTTAGATTACCTTAGTGAGTTAAAGAGCAATTTTTTCCTTGAGGCCGAAGCAAAGCCAGATAAAATGAAGAAGTTTATCAAGGATTACAACGACCGATATACTCCTCGTGTCAGCTCTACGACAGATGGAATATGCACTTTAGGGGAAAATGTTGATAAATGGGGCGTAGAATTGAGAATATATCTTAAAGACACTACGGGAATGCCGAAAAAATGGACTAAAAGGGTGTACGAAAATAAAAAATATCGTGCCAACGAATTTTCTTATCGAATAGACGATAATGAATTAGTATGGGAACTGTTTGAAAGTGGCTATAGGATCGGCTATAACAGCTAAAAGATATCTCTAAGTGATGCTGGTTTCACTTGATTAAAGGGGGTAGTGCTTTGAACACGGAAATGTCCTATTTGCTGGGGCTAATTTGCGGCAATGGCGAGGTGAAGCGTTCCAACACTTCAACCACCATTTCCATAAACATTCCCCACAAGAAGCTTAAAACCGAGAATGATGACGATGTTAGGGTTTATGTCAAGGCAAGTGTTACCGACATGCGGGTTGTTCTTGAGCCTCTTATCGGCACCGGGCTGGATTTTATACAGCAGGATAATTATTCTGTTTTATCTTTGACAAAGCCAAATGATGACTATTTAATACGCGAGATACTGCGATATGTGGGCAATGCCTCGTCCCATGAAGATATGAGGGTTAACAAAGATGTTTTTAACTTCACCCTGGACGAGCGTATCTATTTTTTACGCGGCTTTTCTGATGTTACGGGCTACATAAGGCGCAGCAACTATTATCGCGAAGAATTTAAACACCGTGTTTATTTGGAAGTTCCTCGAAATTGGGAGCTTGTCATAGATGTTTGCAATTTGTTAAAATCTGTTGATGTTCCTGTGCAAAATGTCAATTGGGGGCATCCAAATATTAGGGATGGCAGATTGACATATTACAATAGAGGAAAGCCTAATTCTTGGAAAAAAGAACATCAGATAAAAATTTGGGCAAACCAATTTGAAAAAATTGGTTTTGCTGTTATTCACAAAAAGCAGGCTTTATCAAAGCTTTCTAAGGAGCTTCAAGATGGCTTTGCTGCCGAGGACAAAGATGTAAAGGACGCTACGCACAAATTTTATTGGGAAAGCAGGGTGACAAAACGTTCTCGAGAGCCCCATCCATCCGTTAATGATGCTTCGATACCTGCGCAAATTAGGGGCAAAAATTTTGGCTCTTGGAAAGAAATTGCCGTGGAATTGGGATATGGAGAATAAGCCATGAGAGAGATTGATTTATACGAGCCTATGATGAAATGGCTTAAAAATTATTTGACAGACAGATATCCCAAAGACGAAATTATCGCGGCAGATACCCATAGCGAGCGCCTGGACAGGGCATTGAAAAGGCGTGGCATTAATTGTGACGTCGCAACGGGTATTGACATCCAGATTGATATTGTAGGCATTGTTAAGCAACCCAAGGGCCATAAGTTGTTTTTCATTGAAGCAAAGCGCACAAGCCTTACCCTAAAAGATTTGGGCCAGCTGTGGGCTTATTGTAAGCTGATAAACCCGGAAGAGGCCTTTTTGCTTACTTCTGCCAATTTGGGCTCGTTAAACAAAATTTTAAACATTTACAAGCGGGAAGATTTACTGGATTTTGGGGATGGACGCATTATTAAGAAAATGAAGGTTGGTGTTTGGGACACCGTTGCGGGCGCACCGGAAATGGGCAGCATGATACCAAAGATATAAAATTGTAATAGGACAATCGCGCAACCCCATATGCTTTCTACGAAAAAAGCAAATTGGAGATGTGGATTGTATGGCGGAATTAACCCTTAATCCCAAGCAGGATAATGAATTTGTCAAGGCTTTCAAAATCGGTGTCTTAAAGCAATTGCATAAAAAAGGTCTGCTGTCAGATACGCAGCTAATCCAGCTTATAGCATTGCAGCATCGCCCATGAAAGAAAAGCTGCGCATAGCCGCGTATTGCCGGGTTTCGACGGATAAAGATGACCAAGCAAGCTCGCTAAACAGCCAGCGGCAGTATTTTACGAACTATATCAAAAATCGTAAAGACTGGACCCTCGTTAATATTTATTATGATGAGGGCATATCCGGCACGTCAACTAAGAGGCGCAAAGGCTTTAATTCTATGATGGCCGAGGCTAGACTTGGGCATGTGGATTTTATCCTCACAAAAGAAATCAGCCGTTTTGCGCGAAATACCCTTGATAGCCTTGGATATACCAGAGAGCTGAAGGGCCTCGGCGTGGGCGTGCTTTTTATTTCCGATAATATCAACACCCTTGATCCCGATAGCGAACTTAGGCTGACAATTATGGCATCTATTGCCCAGGAAGAAAGCCGCAAAACTTCCCAGCGTGTTAAATGGGGGCAAACCCAGCGCATGAAGGCAGGTGTTGTTTTTGGACGTGATATGTTGGGATATTTTGTGAAAGATGGCAAGCTGACCATTAACCACGATGAAACCGAAACCGTAAAGCTGATATATCACAAGTTTTTAAACGAAGGCAAAGGCACCCATATCATTGCAAGAGAGCTTCGAGAAGCCGGCATTAGGCCTAAGAGGGCAACGCAATGGAGCAATGCCACCATATTGCGCATTTTGCGCAATGAAAAATATGTAGGCGACCTTTTGCAAAAGAAAACCTTCACGCCGGATTACTTAACACACGCGAAGATGCGCAACCGCGGGCAAGAAGATATGTTTTATCTGCGTGACCATCACGAGCCCATTATAGATAGGCTAACATGGGACGAAACGCAAAAGGAGCTTGCAAGACGTTCTCCGGGCAGCAAGCATAAACCAAGGCACAGCAGCCGCTATTGGTGTAGCGGCAAATTGGTATGCGGCGAATGTGAACAGCGTTTTGTCAGCCGCACAAAAAACTTGAAAAACGGTGGTGTGTATAAAGCATGGCGGTGTTATGCCGCCGCCAACCATGGAATACGCAAAACGGATGCTTTTGGAAACGAAGTAGGTTGCAATTCCAGCGCAGTGAACGACAAAGTGCTTTTGCATTGCATAAAATTTACTATGGAACATATCCAATTTAACAAAGAAAAAATTATCAGCCAACTATCTAAGGACATCGGGGCGATTTTGTCGCAAGATGTCGATGTCCCAGATGTAAGGAAGTTACATGGCAAAATAAATGATATAAACGACAAGAAAGCAAAAGCGATAAATGCGTTAATCGAAGGCACTATCGACAAGGATGACCTAGGGCTCATAAACAAAAAATACAATGATGAAATTGCCGAAATCCAAAACAAAATATTTAAAGCCCAAGGCCCCCACAGCTGCATAAATACTTGTATAGCTGAAGTCCGCAGCATAATTAATATGGATACCGACAACGAAAATCTCTACCAAGAGCTTATCGACAAAATAATCATTCGCAACGAGAATATCGTTGATGTCTTTATAAAGTTTGTCACTTTTGGCGTTCGGATTAAATGGGGTGCTAAAGGCAAGCTAGACAACTATAACGTAGATGTGAAAGTTGTCCAGGTTTTAGATGCGCAATAACGATATGCATATAGGTACGGAAGAATTGGCTCATCTTGAAATGGTGGGTGCTATGGTAACGCAGCTTACCCAGGGTGCCACACCCAAGGCCATGCGCGAGGCAGGGCTTGACCCTTATTACGCTGACCACGGGCTGGCGGTGTTTCCCCAATCTGCCGCTGGTATACCGTGGAGCGCCATGAGCATACAGTCCAAAGGCGACCCCATAACCGATTTGTACGAAAACATGGCAGCCGAACAAAAGGCCCGTTCTACCTACGAATATCTGCTAGACCTCATAGGCAACGAGCCCGAGGTTGCAAATCCCATAAAGTTTTTGCGCGAACGTGAAGTTGTGCATTTTCAGCGTTTCGGCGAATGTTTGAGGCGCGTTGAGGATTATTTAAGCAACAAGAGGATGTTTTACGCAAAATAGCATAAGATGAATAGGGGTGCAGTCGGTTGATTGCGTCCCTGTTTTGTTTTTACTCGCTCTTGGCCCAGAGCAAAATTTTACAAATACCTTTACGAAACCATTGGCTATAGTATATAATGGTGAATGTTGTGTTAAACTCAGATTTACCAAGGAGAGCGCAAAATGCCTAGAAATTACAAGAAAAATACGAAATATGGCACCATCTTTAAGGCCGCTAGGGAAAGCGGCAATAAGGCAGAGGAAGGCATCGCCAAGGTGCCCACGTGGGGGCATCTTTTGAGGTTTTCGCTGCCTACTATTGCATCCGTGCTGATAATGAGCACATTTGGCATTGTGGATGGCATTTTTGTGTCCAGATTGATAGACCCTATTGCGCTGGCGCCTGTGGGCATTGTTTTTCCTTTTCTTGCCTTTGTTATGGCCATCGGTTTTATGCTGGGCGTAGGCGGCAATGCCCTGATAGCAAAGAAAATAGGCGCGGGTCTTGAAAAAGAAGGCAGAGAGAATTTTAGCCTCATTGTACTTGTGGCATGTATGGTGTCTGTGGTTATAGCTTTTGTGGGGATATTGCTTCCAGACTTTATTTTGGGAATTTTAGGGGCCGACGGCTTTGTTAAAGACATGGCCTTTGAATATATGCGCCCTTTGCTGTGGTTTTTGCCAATTATAGTGCTGGGCATGGTGTTTCAGCAGTTTTTGATAACGGTAGGCAAAGCCCATTACAGCGCGATA
>Ga0123355_10002862_pt1 | contig 24522 bp, 26 predicted proteins | sample TergutEmb28metaG_3_FD_89872 | JGI IMG/M metagenome (GOLD analysis project Ga0123355, IMG submission 89872) | Embiratermes neotenicus P1 segment gut microbial communities from Petit-Saut dam, French Guiana - Emb289 P1 | ecosystem: Host-associated > Arthropoda: Insects > Digestive system > Gut ... | reverse complement strand
GCCTTGCACTAAACCATGTAAATAGTTCAAGATAAAGTCTAATAAATCTTTTTCTTCTACCGTCTTGTTATTGTTACAGAATTTGCGTCCATGAGTATTCAAACCCGAACATTTATAAAATTCGCGCCTGTCATTTTTCCTGTCGTATGCTCTTTTTTCATACGAATAGCCGCAATGCTCGCATTTTATAATAGTCGAGAACAAATGTTTTGATGATTCCCTGCCAAGCACGTGAGTATATTTGTTTTTATATATTTGCTGATTTCGCTCTAATTTATCTTGTGCTTGATAAAATATCTTATCATCTATAATTCTAAATTGTGGTCGATCGTGTACTTTCCACTCACACTCTGGTCGCATAGCCCGCTCATGTTCTAAAACATCAACCGTTTTACTTTTATGGTTGATTAGAATACCTATATACAATTTATTTCGCATCATCCGTCTAACAGTTCGGGGATACCACATTTTCCCTGATAGTTTGGGTTGAATTCCTGAATCATTGAGCTTGGCTGATATGCTCGCCAAGCCCATGCCATGATTGACATACCAATCAAATATATTTCTTATGGCCCCGGCTTCCTCATCGTTTAGCACGAGCGTATAATTATCTACCCGATCATAGCCGAATACCCTTGGTGGCACTCTGCCTTTTTCTGCATTGATTTCTTTACCAAAGGCCACGCTTTTTGAAAGGTCGGTCGATTCCTTTTGTGCGTAACTAAAACTCATGGCAAGAAAGGCTTCATTGTCCAGTTCGCCATTCATATTATTTAGCGTAAACTCGGTTTCTACCCCATTTTTTCTAAGTTCACGGACAGAGGCTATACCATCAACCACATTTCTTGCAAAGCGTTTGACATCTTTAACTGCAACAATATCAAACATATCATGTGCCGATGCACTGATCATTTGATTAAAATCAGTGCGTTTTTTTAGCGAAGTGCCTGTTATGCCCTCGTCAAAATATATTTTGACAAGAGTATATCCTCTTTGCTTTGCGTAGCTTTCAAAGTATCTCTTTTGATTTGCGATAGAGGTTTTTTGTTCTTCCCTGTCGGTTGAAACCCTGCCATAACCCACCATTCTTTTTGCATCTGATGTTTTTTCTTGATGAAAATTACTTTTTAACATTGCCATTCTCCGCATTTGTTAGATTTTTCTCTAAATCTGCCAAAATCTTTTGAATGGCAATTTCTTGCAGTTGCTCTTTTATCTTTTGTGGATTCGCACCGTGAACTGTAATATCCATGGATATAACCCCCAACATCTTGCTGGTTATATCCTATGATTTGTCCCACGAAAAAATTTCAAAACAAAAAACAAGACTGCCTTTTTGAGCCTTGTTTTCCCTATTTCTCTGTTAAGGACAAAGATTTTCAACCACGGCGTTCGGGAGGTTGTTGAACTCGATGGTACGCGAGTCGTATCCGCCTAAAACTGTCTTAGATGTAAAGATTTTGGCGTTGCCTTCACTGCCGAACAGTATCACGCGCTTGTCGAAAACCGCAAGGCCCGTGATTTCACACGGCTTGTTGATAAGCGAAAACACATCGCCTCTTATCTTATAGAAGTACCTGATATCTATTGTATAGTGTCCTCTGTTGAACGTCAACTCTTCAACGTCAATGCTCACGTACAGAAGCTTTGCAGATCTTGCCCGGACGGAGACGGCGTTGTCTATGTGCCGCTGCGAGTCGCATGTGGGATAAAAGCGCAAATCCTCAATGCAATCCTTATCCTTACAGGAATCAAAGATCTTCTTTGTGTGGATGCAAACGGCTTCTCTTACCATTGCGTCCTCTGGAAGAGGGCCCGGTAAAATCCTGTCTGACATTTGATTTCCTCCTTAGACTTTCAAATTGGTTGTGTTTTCTTCTATATAGTGTATGCAAAGAAGGGCATTGTGTGTGCTGGAGTTGTTAAGGGGTGGTTTTTGGCCTTCTTGTGGATAATCGATATATTTATATTGACAAAGCCTGCAAAAGCATATATAATAACCAATCACAGGAAGTGTGCCGTCCAATTAGCCAGAAGAAAGGATGCCGTGAGGCCTATGAATGTGTAAAGTTGTAAGAAGTTATTGATTCTATATTCACTATTTATAAAGGAGGAAATGTTTCAGATGAAAAAATCAGCATTACGTGTATTGTTAATAGTACTAGCTCTCGTAATGATATTAGGTTCTGTATATTTTGCTATTGCGGTGGAAGATACCGTTATTAGAGACGCGCTCAGTCGTGACACTGGGATAGTTAACACAGAATCTCGTATATATGATGAACAGTGGTTGGAACGTGTCATGCAGTCCGACATGGAAATGGATTTGTTGTTCAGCAGTTTCAGAGACTATACCGGATATCATGTTTTCCCGGATTGGTATGGCGGCGCTTATCTCAACAATGATCAAAAGAACGTTATTTTGGTAACCCGGCTTGACAGGGAATTATTACACCACATATGGGAGATTACTGGCAACCATGATATACTGCTTAGGCAGGTAAGGTATTCCCATACTGAACTTAGTCGAATGATGGATATTGTCGCGGATATAGTTAGTAGCAGTGAGCTTTCTCAAAACATAGCCAACGAGCTTGCTCGCGAGTACCCCAGCGAAGCAATAACAACGGTTGCGGGTGGAATTGACAGCTTTAATAATGGCCTTGTTATTTGGCTTTCAATCGATGAGAGTAGCGCAAGGGCTTCAGAATCTGTCGATGACATTTTGGCCAAGATAGCCCACGTGGGAATTAATCCGGGAATTGTAACTTTTGAATTTCACCCACCTGTAAGCAATATCTCTGAGGCTGACTTTGAGATCGCAGTCCCTAATAATATGCAACGTCCAATGCCGGGGCAATCAATTTTAAGTTCGTTTGGTACATCTAGCTTGGGATTTAGGGCAACCTGGAATGGGACTCAAGGCTATGTGGGTGCTGCCCATGCTATGCCATTGCATGGGGACATTTTTATGCCAGGATCACCTCCACTTATGGGAACAGTTCTTCAACGACTCCATCCTCATAATGGAACTGTTGATGTAGCTTTTATTGGAGTTCCAGCTGGAATACAACCCGATAATACTGTTGTCGGAACAGGCAGACGACATACCGCCACAGCAGTTGAACCACAACGTCAGGGACAAGCTATTATTGTGGCCGGATTAAGTAATCATTCTGTGCAGAATATTCAGGCTGTGTCAAGCTGGGGAGATTTCATCAACCCGGTAGACGGCACCATTACAAGAACTAGAGATACGTTTGCTTTTCATATTCAACCACAACCCGTTGGATCAGGTTGGAGTGGTGGGATCATTATTGATTTGAATAATAATGTGCTTGGAATAGTCAAAGGGGGAGATGTTAATAGTCCCACTGTAGTCCTCCGTCATGCCATTAAAGCCACAAACATAGTAGCTCATGGTTTCTCACCATTTTAATTCAATTTATTAAGTGTAAAGTTGTAAGAAGTTATTGATTCTATATTCACTATTTATAAGGAGGAAAAATAATGCGTAACAAAAGAAAATTGATCTCTGCATTGTTGGCTGTTGTAATGCTGACTACTGTTACTTTTGCTTTTGGCCGCGGCGATAATGCCGCTGACGTATGGTGAGTGCTGATGATTGGGCGTCACAATTGCTTGATAGCCTGGATGGAGCATTGTCCGATCAACTATTTGCCGATTTTGTCGGTACTTTCAGTGGACTGTCAGGCTCGTTTGACGAATTTGCCGCTGACAGCTCCCGTGCCGGATCCAGAGAAGAGCTGGTCATGTACTCAGAAATGTTAATTCAGTTAGAAGCATTGCACACGCTCCACACAATGGGAATCAGGAATGCGAACAGATGGATTGCGGATACATATATTGATTTGTCTGCGTATGGTGAGTTGTGGCTTAAAATTGATTTTGAAACTGGAAATGAGTACAATTACTCTGTAGTTAATGGCGAATTTGTGCAAGTCGAAGTGGGCTTTACACCTAACCCCCCTGAAGTAAGTGCGCTTCGCCAGGCACTGCTGGCCCCGCACACGATTTGGGGAGGTGATGTTGACACATACGTTGACAATCAGGCGATTGCACCAATGTCGATTCATCATAGCTCAGTTGGGCGCATACAACCAAACTTTTCCCCAGGTCCAGGCACAGGCTTTTTAGTGCATAATAGAGTTGCCGCTACAGCAGGTCACGTTGTTAACTCTAATGGCGTGAATGCCACAAGCATTACTTTCACGCTTCCAGCTGGCACCAGAACTGCTAGCATTGGGTGGGTTGACGCATCTTGGGTACAAAATCAGGACAATCATCGCGATCAGGCTTTCATTATATGGAATCAAGCCTATACTAATCCAACGCTATTTGTTCTCAGAATGGTTGCCCCTGGGCCAGAAGAGCTGGTTATGGTCTTGGGATTTCCGAGCCATACGGGTCCGTTGCAACTCCGGTCTGGAAACGTTGACCCTCATCGTATTTTTGCCGAATCTTTTGATGTAAATCCTGTTTCATTTTCAGATGGTGGCATGAGCGGCGGCCCTGTGCGCCGCGTTTGGAGTCATCTGCCCTTTTCCGGGGACACTGATGTGATTGGGATTAACTCAGGAAGGACTGGAGACTTAGCAAGGGGCAGAGTTGTCAGGGTTACAACAAGAACCACGGGTGGGCTAAATGCCGCGATAGCTCAATTGAGGTAATATATAATTAACAAAATGAGCCCTCTGACCTCTAATTTTGGGGTGGAGGTTAGAGGGCTCATTTGCGCTAAAAAGGAGAATGATCCATGCGCAAAACTGTTCTGATTTTTATATTGCTTGTAGCTTTCCTGCTCACAGGCTGCAACGTTACAACTAGTAGCACACCCTCTGAACCATCGGAATATTTCCTGGTGTTGGAGCACTTGATTGAAGCTTATAAAGCGTTTTGGCCATATGAGAATATTGTGCCTGTAGTGCCTTGGGAGGGATGGTATATTGAGGACTGGGAGGATTTCTTCCGGGTTGATTTTTCATTTGACTCTTTTCCTGAAAAGATTACTTATGCTACCGAATTTGAAACTTATCATATTGACGTGGACACTATCACGGCTTATTTAAGTGTTGAGGGAGATTACTATATGGGAAAGGGCATGGATTTTCGTCTTGCGATAAAAGCGGGCGATAGATGGCTCCATTTTATGTTATATGAAATAATATTCGATATAATTCGGATTACTTCGCCCGAGTCATATTGGGTTGATACTATTGTAAACGATTATTATGACTATGTTCCCGGTTCCGGCATTCAGCCTTACAATCGAAGTGGAAGGCATACCAATAGACAACTTATTCCCGGAACATATCGCATATTTCGTAGTGTCTCGATTTGGTGCGGAGAATACGGCAGAGAAGGAGTAGCCCGTTCGTCTGAGTGGCGAGGCTATGTCTGGACGGAGTTTGTTGTGTATGAGTAAAAAGGAGGATGCCCCCATGCGCAAAACTATGATGGTTTTTACTTTAAGCATAGCTTTCCTGCTCACAGGCTGCGGCGGCAACATTGAACCGACGCCGGATTCGATTGAATATTGGATTGCGTTTCATAAAGCAAATTGGCCATATGAAGATTGGGTCTTTTGGACAGAAATGGATTTGGGTGACATGGAAAGAACAGCATGGGATCCGCATTGGTCTATATGGCTTGCTGAAAATTGGGATGATATACTTTGGGTGGAATGGGACATAGAGGCTTGGAGAGATTTTTTGATTGTTGATTTCCCCTTTGACCCTTTCCCGGAATGGATTACTTATACTACCGAGTTTGAAGCTTATCACATTGACGAGCAATACATACACGCTTTTTTGAGCATTTCGGAAGATTTATACATCGGCTATGGTTATGGCTTTCGTCTTGCGGTAAAAGCCGGCGATGATTGGATTCGTTTCCCATTGCGCGGTGTTATATTAGATATTCGCTTATATTCTCCGCCCGGCTGGTATGTTGCAGATACTATTATAAACGATTATTATAGAAATGATTATTATTTTTATATAAGAGAAAATCAGCCACACCGTCAGCATACCAACTTTTCTTTATTTATGTATACTGACATGCAGCTTGTTCCCGGAACATATCGCATGTATCGCTCGTTTTCTGTTTCGCACGAACGTTTCGGCTCCCCTGTCTGGCAGGGCTATGTCTGGACGGAGTTTGTTGTGTATGAGTGATTAGGAGGCTGTGCTATGCGCAAAGCTGCGCTGGTTTTAATATTAACCGCAGGCCTCCTGCTCACGGGTTGCGCCCACAGTACTGAGCCGCCAATGGATTTACTGGAGTATTGGATTGCATTTCATAAATCAACTTGGCCGTATGAGGATTGGGAGGACTTTTTGTTATTTGAATTTTCAAATGACACTTTCCCAAATGAGATTGACTTCGCTATGACGCATGGTGTGTATTCCCCAGATGTGGAAAAAATAGAGGTCATTTTGAGTATCAGCACTGCTAACTCTTTTTTAAGCCAGGTTAACGGCGGTGATTTTGTACATGTTCTTTTGAAGCGTGTGGGTGATATTTGGGTTCGTGTGCCGCAGATTGGCTCTGTTAGAGTGCTGGTTGCACCGCCGACAGGTTCGGACAGACCTATAACTTTCGCAATTGTCAACTCCTCGATAAATATCCCCAGATATTCACCCCCTTACATTATAGTTATTGATGGGTTCTCCACCGGAACATATCGCATGGTGTTGCCCAATGTTCATTTTGAGACCAGGAGCCATAATAACCATATCTGGCAAGGCGCAGTGTGGGCAGAATTTGTTATAGCTGAGTAAAAAGGAGGAGAATGTTCCATGCGCAAAACTGTACTAACTTTCATATTAATAACCATGGCGTTCCTGCTGACAGGCTGTATGGGAACAAACAGCAACACGCCCGCTGACCCGCAGGACGATTTGCTGGCGCATTTGATTACGGCCTGGCAAGCGTATCCTGAGCGGCCGTTTTGGGCAGAAATGGATTTGGGTGACATGGAACGGAGGCCGTGGGATCCGGATTGGCCTATATGGCTTGCTGAAAATTGGGACGATATACTTTGGGTGGAATGGGACATAGAGGCTTGGAAGGATTTTTTGATCGTTGATTTCCCCTTTGACCCTTTTCCGGAATGGATTACCTATGCTACCGAGTTTGAAGCTTATCACATTAACTTTGACACCATTACTGCTTATTTAAGCGTTGAAGGAAATTACTACATGGGAAAGGGCATGGATTTCCATCTTGCGATAAAATCAGTCGATGAATGGCTATTTTTTCCTTTATTTGAAACAATATTTGATCTATTATGGACTACCCCGCCCAATTCGTATTGGGTTGATACTATTGTAAACGATTATTATTATGAACAGATTCCCAGTTCCGGCATTTTTCCTAATAATCGAAGCGGGAGACACACCAATAGACAACTTATTCCCGGGACATATCGCATGTATCGTAGAGTTACGATTTGGCATAGAGAAAGTGGAGACCATTCGCCCGAGTGGCGAGGCTATGTTTGGACGGAGTTTGTTGTGTATGAGTGAACGTTTGCGATATAATAAGATTTACAAAATCTTAAATTTCTGATTGACAATATTATAATCTTGCTATTCGCCATGATGGTGCGTGAATAGAGAGGCATGCAGCTATTTACATATAGTGCAAATACCGTTTTAGATTGACGTTTTCGGGATCCTGCAATATTTCGGCAGGTTCCCCATGCGCTTCGATTTTGCCGTCATGCATAAAGTACACATAATCACATAAACGTTTTATATTAGACAACTGATGACTTATTATTACCCAAGTCATCGGTTTTGTTTTTTGCATATTCAATATGTAATCCTCAAAAAACGCGACACCCTCAATGTCCATGTTGGAAAAGCCTTCGTCCATAAAAATTAGCTTAGGCAAAAATATCAACGCCCTTATCAGTGAAAGTTTCTGCTGCTCACCACCGGAAAGACCTAACGCATATTGGTTGCGGTAATCTTGCAGACCAGCTATTTCTAGATAATGCTCCACCAATTCATTGTCCGGATTTATCCTGCGTATTTTCAGCGGATATATTAAGTTGTGAATGACTGTGTCGTGGAGCAGATACGGTTTTCTGAAGACCATTGTAAACTCACGCGACGAGAGGTTTTCATAGTCAACATCGCCGCTGTCGGGTTTGATTAGCCCTGCCATGATTTTCATTATAGTTGTCTTTCCGCAGCCGTTCGGCCCTATTATGCCATGAATTTTGCCCGTGGTCGTTTCAAGATTTTCTATGTGCAGTGAAAATCTGTCAAAACTTTTCTTTATGTCAGTAATTTTCATCAGTCCGCCGTTCCCTTTTTCGCAAAAAGTCTGCAATTATTTGTACGCCGAATGCTATTATCATCAATATTATACCGAGAAATATTGCCTGATTGATTTCACCCCTGTTACGCAAAAGTGTTATTGTTGTGGTCATCGCGCGTGTATGATGGCGAATGTTTCCGCCGACAATCATAATTGCTCCGACCTCACTCATTGCGCGACCAAAGCCTGTTATTACCGCAAAAAAGATTTCATTGCCGAGTTCCTTTATCAGCAAAATTTGAGTTTGCCGTTTATTTGCGCCCATTGTGATTGCAAAAGTTTGTATCCGCTCAGAATTGCGCTGGGACGCGGTGTAGACTATGCCGCAAATTATCGGGATGAGCAGCAGAACTTGCGCAATGACCATCGCCTCAAATGTAAACAGTAGCCGCATAAATCCTAATGGCCCGTTACGCATAAGCAGCAGGTAGACCACAAGACCAACGACAACAGGCGGTGACGCCATCAGTGTACGGCTTATGGTTACGACCAGCTTTTTCCCCGGGAACTTTGCACTATCCAGCCAAAGTCCGAGCGGTATGCCGATAACTGAGGATATCGCTGAGGACAACAGTGTCATCCTCAGCGTCAATGCGATGATCCCTAAAATTTCGGTGTCAAGCATTTCAAACATTTTTACGTCCTGTTACGCGTCCGGAAAAAAGAGCGGCTGTCCAAATTCCGCGATGCCGAATGTTGATATCAGCTCCTGTGCCGAAGGGCTTCTTATCCAGTCAATAAAAGCTTGCGCGCCTGCGGGATGTTCCGTTGTCGAGACAATCATAACGCCGTAAGGGTTAAGCAAAAGCTCGCTTCCTTCGCAGATGATTACAAGGTTGCCAACATCCGGACGCGCCAGCCATGTTGCGCGGTCTGAAAGTGTGAACGCTTCCATTTCAATAGCCATGCCGAGCGTCGCGCCCATGCCTTGACCGACTTCTATATAGGCGGCATTGCCGACAGGGTCAATCCCCATGCTCTCCCAAATTTGCAGTTCTCTAATATGCGTACCGGAATTATCGCCACGGGAAACAAACGGCAGATTCTGTTCAAGAATGTCTCTAAAAGTCTGCTCTACATCGGCGTTGTGCGCAATCGGCCCGTTGGCAGGTCCGACTATGACAAAGTCGTTGTACATCACGTCATAGCGCCATTCGGCGTAACCTTCCGCAACGAATCTGTCTTCTTCGGTGCGGGCGTGGACGAGCAAGACATCGGCCTCTCCATCACGCCCCAGTTGCAGCGCCGCGCCTGTTCCAACGGAAATAACCCTGATATCCCAGCTGGTTTCCGCTGTGAATACAGGCAGGATATAATCCAAAAGCCCAGAATCTTCCGTGCTTGTGGTCGTTGCAAGGGTGATTGTTCCGGTTTCGGTTGTGCCGCAGCCGATAAGTATCGCCGCAAATATAAATACGGCAAGGAACGATGCTAATTTTTTCATTTCACTACTCCTTGTAAAAAAATTCCGCCCAAAAGCGGTATAATACAAGCCTTATGGCCTATATCACCTGAAATTTTTCACAACAGCAGCTTTATGCTCGTCCACATGCCGCACTGATGCTTTTTGCACATGCAATCATATTTAATTTTCCAAAGCAGAGCACTATGCTCGTCCACATATCACGCCTACTTATTGCTGATTCACGAAAGTTGTGCTATCATTATTTATTCGTTGTGTCAAGGAAAATGTTCCGACATAACTGAAAACGCTGCCTACAGACGGTGTTATCCATTGCCTATATGCTCCCCGATTCGTAGGTGAATCCCTGCCCATGCACCTCCGACACCACGTCGGTTATCATAAACGCCTCCTTGTCATACCGGTTCACTATGTCGATAACCTGCGCGTAATCCCGCCTGTCAAGCGTGACCATCAGCATTTTGTGGTCATTACCGCTGTACCCACCGATGGCCGGCAGTATCGTAACGCCTCTGCCGACTTTGTGAAGTACATCGTTTAGAATCTGCTCGCTCATGTCACTGATGATATACACCATCTTTTTCTTGTTTATGCCGGACTCAAGATATTTCATTGTAGCGGACGTGATGAAGATTGAAAAAATGGCATAGAAAAACGAGTCTACGCTGAACACAAACAGCGACAGTATCACGACAATGCCGTCGGTCAAAAAAAGCCCGATGGCGGGGTTGATTTTCAAATATTTCTGCAAAATCAGCGGCGGGACAGCGGTGCCGCCGCTGGAGGCTTTGTTGTTATACAAAATAGATACGGCAATACCGAAAATCACGCTCCCGGCGATCATGGAGAGCATTGTACTTTCCACCAGCGTCTTATGCGGAATAAGCCAGATAAAAACAGGCAGAAGCATGGAGCCGATGGCTGTATTGAAAAAGATTTCACGCCCGAGAAAAATGTAGGTGACTACAAGGATTGCGATATTGAACGCAAGAATAACAATCCACCGCGCGAGTCCGAACATGTCCTCAAAGATGATAGCCAGCCCGGTGATCCCGCCCGCGGCAATATAATGCGGCCCCAAAAACATATTCACGCTCACGCTTATCAGGTTGATTGCCAATGTGATATAGAAAAGCTTCTTTACCCACTTCATTGTAATTTCCTCTGTGTTGGTTCTATTTCACTTATTATGGCAACGCGGTTTGGGTTATATGCAGGATATATGTTCCGCGGATGGCAAAACGCCCAGTGGGGGGACGTCGTCCCGATGTCCCGCGGGCGACCGAGACGGTCGCCCCTACAACAATACCCTTGATAATCTGCCAACCGCAGTTGTTTTATCACTGTCGGCGGGACGCGCGGGGGCGCGTCCACTGCAATTGGATTTGTCGTTATTCCATCCCTGTCAAATGGTCAAGAGATTTGAATTCATAGCCCATTTCCCGGTATTTTGCGATTAAATCTTCCAAAATCTCAGCATTAGTCCTTGACGTTGAGTGCAGCAGCAGTACCATGCCCGGATGTGCCCTCGGCAGCAGTTTGGAAAATGCCTGTTCGTGAGTCGGCTGTTTATTTTCGTACCAATCAACGTACGTAAGGCTCCAGAAAATGGTCTTGTATCCCAATTCTTTTGCCAATTTTAAATTCGCTTCACTGTAAATGCCTTTCGGCGGGCGATAGTATTTTGGCATGTCATGGCCTGTGATCTCTTTGTAATAACCCTCAGTCTGTGAAAGTTCTTTTTCAAACGATGCAATGTCAGATATCGCCGACATATCCGGGTGATTCATTGTGTGATTCGCCACGATATGCCCGTCTTCAACCATCCGCTCAACAAGTTCGCGGTTGTCGCGGATATATGTCCCGACAAGGAAAAATGCGGCCGGGACTTCTGCTTTTTTCAATACGTTGAGTATTGTCTCTGTGTGACCGTTTTCATATCCGGCGTCAAAGGTCAGGTAAACTGTGTTCCCCCCGCCGACGAAATAGGCGTCGTGCTTCAACAACGCCTCACGGCTGGCCATGCCCTGCGGTGCTTGTCCGGGGGTGGGAAAGCTTAATCCCCAATTTGTACTTTTTGCACTGCATGTCACGGCTGTTATTACCGCCAGCAACGCAAAAATCCCGCTTCGGATTGTGTTTCTGATAATACGCATTTATGCCTCCTGTTTATGCTAATCGCTAATAGATAGCATATGTAGGAGGCACAAAGATTAAAAGTCCGCGCTGCCGGTGGTTCTTGGGAATGGTATCACGTCGCGTATATTCGCGACGCCGGTGAGGTACATAATCAGCCGCTCAAATCCCAGTCCGAATCCCGCATGCTTAACACCACCGAATTGCCGGAGTTCAAGATACCACTTGTATTCCTCTTCCGAAAGTCCGAACTCGTTCATACGGGCTGACAGAATATCCAGCCGTTCCTCACGCTGGCTGCCGCCGATTATCTCGCCGATGCCGGGCGTCAGCAGATCCATCGCGGCGACTGTTTTGCCGTCATCATTCAGCCGCATATAGAACGCCTTTATCTCTTTCGGGTAATCCGTCACAAACACAGGTTTTTTGAAGTGCTTTTCGGTCAAATACCGCTCATGCTCCGTCTGTAAATCAGAACCCCATGAAACGGGATAGATGAACGCCTCCCCGCTCTGCAACAGAATCTCAATTGCCCGGGTATACGTCACTGACGCAAAATCAGCCGCAACGACAGATTGCAGTCTTGTAAGCAGTTCTTTGTCCACGAAGTTGTTCAAAAACTCAATCTCAAATTCGCATTTTTCCAGCACATACGATATCACATATTTCAGCATATCCTCAGCCAGTCGCATGTCGTCGCCCAAGTCCGCGAATGCGATTTCAGGCTCTATCATCCAGAATTCGGCGGCATGTCTCGGCGTGTTGGAGTTTTCCGCCCTGAATGTCGGCCCGAAGGTATATACATCGCCGAAAGCCAGTGCATACGCCTCCGCGTTTAACTGTCCCGATACCGTAAGTCCGGCTTTTTTCCCGAAGAAGTCGGCGGAATGGTCGATAACGCCGTCCTTTGTTTTCGGCGGCGAATCCATGTTCAGCGTCGTCACGGTAAACATTTCGCCCGCACCCTCTGCGTCACTGCCGGTGATCACCGGGGTGTGGATATACACGAATCCCCTATCCTGAAAGAAGCCATGGATAGCGTGAGCGGCGACCGAGCGAATCCGAAACACAGCCGAAAACAGGTTCGTCCTCGGCCGCAAATGCGCTATCGTCCGCAAAAACTCAACCGTGTGTCGTTTCTTCTGCAACGGATATTCCGGCGCGGATTCACCCTCGACCGAGATTTCAGCCGCCTGAATCTCAAACGGCTGCTTCGCGCCATCCGTCAGCTTGAACGTACCGGTTACAATCACCGACGCGCCGACGTTCTGTTTCGCGATATCTTTGAAATTTGGGAGTTTGCCCTCTTCAAAAACCACCTGAACGCCTTTAAAACAGCTCCCGTCATTGAGCTCCAGAAACCCGAACGTTTTCATATCCCGCACAGTCCGCACCCACCCGCGCACAGTGAGTTCCGCACCCTGATACTCCGACGGATTAGCGTATAGATTTTTTGCTTTGACAACCATAAATTGCCTCCGTTTATTAATTTCATTTTAAGTGCGCATGTTACAATGTCCGCAAATTATTGCCTCAGCGTCAATATGACGGCCGCATGACAAACATTTTTTCATAGGTCTGTCTATTTCGTCACCTGTTAATACGTCAATATTCGCGTGTGGATAGCTACACAAAATTGTGTCCAAGTATTTTATCCCGCAAAAGTAATCGCATATGGAGGTGTATTTTACTGCGCATTTATGGGTATCCACACCCTCATCTTCATTCCACGGACACACGGATTGTTTCCAATTTACCTTGTCCTGACTGGTTAAATCAATATCTCCAAGATGGCCGCCTTTTAAATGCCGTACTCGTTTGTCCATCTTATACCTCCAGTAAAACAGCCCCACCAGCCGCGAGACTTTTCTTCACATCAATCACCCGCTGATTCTGGCTGCCGCGCCATTTTATGTTCAGACTGCGCTCGGCAAGCCTGAATGGTCCGTCAATCAGCACATCTGTCAGGCACAGTAGTTCCCGGAAGCCCGGTTCTGCCATAAGCTCTTCAAACGTATATCCCGTATAAACCCACACGTTAAGTCCGTTCTCACGCGCAGTCTTGGCGATTTTCGCGCAATCCACCGCCTGTAAGAACGGCTCTCCGCCGGACATCGTAAGCCCATCCGTCAGTGGATTACCGAGCATTTGGGCGATTATTTCGCCCACAGGCATGTCAACGCCGCCGTCCACGTCCCACGTCTCCTGATTATGACATCCCTCGCAACAGAACTCGCAGCCCTGAGTGAACACAACAAACCGCAAGCCCGGACCGTCTACTATTGAATCTTGAATTGTATTGGCAATTCGCATGTTTTGCCCTCATTTAAACTCTATATCTACTTCCCAATGCCGGTTCGGTTCGTCCTCTTCCCATGGTATGAATGCCTCACTATGACCGTTGTCGATAAACAGCGGGTACAGGCGGACATATTCATTTGAAAATTTTTCGGGCGGCGTGGCGCGCAAGGTCTCCCAATCGCTCCAGAAATGGCGACCTGCCTCAAACTCCGCCATAAGCTCGCCGCTGTAGGACTCGGTTTTATACAAGAACACTAAGTAGCGGTCGCTGGTCTGCTTATTGCACCAGTGGACGATACCGCAGTATTGCAAATCCCGCACCGTGAGTCCGGTTTCTTCTTTGATTTCCCTGGCCGCGCAATCATAGAAACTCTCACCGGGGTCCACTTTTCCGCCGGGGAAACTCAGGCCCGGCCATTTCTTTGTCCGCTCCTGCACAAGCACTTCACCGGTTTCCGGGTTTTGTATCATCACCATGGTGGTCAATTCAGTCATTGACATCCCGCTCCTACGATATGTTTCTCATGGGGTCCTGCTGCCCGCCCGATAGCCCATGTTTAATCCTGTCCGATTCCTCAGAGCGTTTGGCGTTGTTGAATCTGTCAAGCGAGCCCACCAGGTATCCTGTGATTCTTCTAATACGCTCAAAATCCTGAACTCCTTCTTCTTCGCTCCGGCCGCAGTTCGGGCACTCGTCGGCAATAACGCCGGTGAAGCCGCAGATCGGATCGCGATCGATTGGGTGGTTGATTGAGCCGTAGCCTACGCCGGATTCATGCATGAATCTGATTATTTTCTCAAACGCCTCAAGATTATCAAGCGGGTCACCGTCCATTTCAATATAGCTGATATGCCCCGCGTTTGTCAGCGCGTGATACGGCGCTTCGATTTTTATTTTATCGAACGCGTTTATTTTGTGGTACACCGGGATGTGGAAACTGTTGGTATAGTAATCCTTGTCGGTGATTCCGGCTAACATGCCAAATCTTTTTCTGTCAAGTTTTACAAATCTTCCGGACAGACCTTCAGCCGGCGTTGCGATGAGTGTGATATTAAGCCCGCGCTCCTGCGATTCTCTGTCACACTTTGCGCGCATGTGGCTTACTATTTCAAGCCCCAGGTTTTGCGCCCGCTCGCTCTGTCCGTGATGTTCGCCGATTAGCGCCACAAGCGTCTCGGCAAGCCCGATAAATCCGATTGTCAGCGTCCCGTGCCGCAAAATCTCGCGCACTTCGTCGTCATATCCAAGCTTTTCGGAACCAAGCCACACACCCTGCCCCATCAGGAACGGCAAATTATAAGTACGCTTGCGGCACTGTATTTCAAAACGCTCTAACAGCTGCTCTATGATAAGGTCAAGCTTATGGTCAAGCGCCTCAAAGAACCGGTTTAAATCCCCGTCTGACTTGATTGCCAGACGCGGCAGATTTACAGACGTGAATGACAGATTCCCGCGTCCGTTGCATATTTCCTGCTCACTGTCGTGCACGTTGCCGATAACGCGCGTCCTACAGCCCATGTACGCAATCTCCGTCTCCGGTTGGCCTTCTTTGTAGTATTTGATATTAAACGGCGCGTCAACAAACGCAAAGTTTGGGAACAGCCTCTTCGCTGAACAGCGGCAGGCAAGTTTAAACAGGTCATAATTCGGGTCGCCGGGATTCAGACTTATACCTTCTTTGACACGGAACACCTGAATCGGGTAGATCGGCGTTTCGCCGTTGCCTAAGCCCGCTTCGGTCGCCATCATTACGTTTTTCATCACCATTCTGCCCTCGGGAGACGTGTCCATGCCGTAATTGATCGTGGAAAACGGCGTCTGCGCACCGGCACGCGAATTCATTGTGTTAAGATTGTGAATAAGCGCCTCCATCGCCTGATATGTGGCCCTATCTGTTTCTTTTGTGGCGTAATGATGTGCGGTTTTCTGCGCCTTTTTCATCATCTCCTCATCGCCGTACTTTTCTATTAGTATCGGAAGCTCCGCCGTAAAGTATTCGTCGCAGTCTTCCATTGTTGGCACAAGCCCGGTCTTTTCTCTGATACCGGCGATCATCGCTTTCAGCTCCTCCTCCGGATCGGGCATGTCTTTCCACAATAGCAACGCTTTTGCAAGATTCTGCCTGTACAGGCGTATAAACGTCTTGCGCACGCCTTCCGCCATACCGTAGTCGAAATTGACGATGCTCTGTCCGCCATGCTGGTCATTCTGGTTTGACTGTATCGCAATACAGCCAAGCGCCGAATACGATGCGATATCGTTCGGCTCACGAAGATGCCCGTGTCCGGTCGAGAATCCGCCGCGGAAAAGCTTTATAATGTCTATCTGGCAACAGGTCGTTGTAAGCATCAGAAAATCCAGGTCATGTATATGAATATCCCCGTCGATGTGCGCCTTTGCATGGTCAGGCTTGAGGACGGATATGTTATTAAACTGCTTAGCACCCTCTGAACCGTATTTGAACATAACACCCATCGCGGTGTCTCCGTCGATATTCGCATTTTCGCGTTTTTCGTCGCTGTCGCGCGCGTCGGCGTAGGTGATTTCCTCGTACGTCTGCATCAGGCGCGTTTTCATCTGGCGGCGGCGGTTCCGCTGGTCACGATAAAGTATATACGCTTTCGCCGTTGAAATATAGCCGTTATCCATCAAGGCTTTTTCAACCATGTCCTGAATATGCTCAACATCCGGGGACTCATCCCCCTCCAACTCAAGAATCGATATCACCTCATCGGCAAGCTGTTTGGAAATACCCTCATTGTCCGTCCTGTACGTGGCATCGAACGCTTTGCCGATGGCTTCAGATATTTTGCTTACGTCGAACTCAACAATTCTTCCGTCTCTCTTTTTAATACTGGTAATTGGCATGGTGGCCACCCTTTCGTTTAATCTTTAGAAAAGCGTTCCGCCACGCTGAAAATGCGGGGTCGGAGCTTGTCCGGCATTTTTATAAGCACAATATATTGTGTCTGATTTCATATGTGCGCACCCCATTGTACAACCAATAGTTCTGGAAGTCAATACTGAATATCACCTGTTCCTCCATTTTTCTGTTGTTTATTCGACGAAATTTGTCAAAACCCTTTGCGCGCATTTGATTTCCAACGTCTCCATTTTTTCGCGGCATTGACCCGTGCCGCTTTTTCCTGTTGAAAAAATCGCCCGCGGCGTGTTATACTAAGTGCACATCAACTAAAAGGCGGGGATAATGTCATGCTTGGAGGCGAACTGAAGCTGACCGCGCGCGGGCTTATGCGGAAAAATTCACCGAAAATTTTTCTGATAGCCATAATTTTCATTATTGTTACCATGATTTTATCTGATATTCAACTCCGCCTACTGGGCATGGATGTGATACTTGAGCAATTTCAAGACCAACTTGAGCAGATTCAAACCAGGCTCACCGCCGGCGAAATTTTCGATTTCGGTGCATACTTCGACGCGATATCTTCAAATTTCAGACTGTCCGGGACATTCCTCTCGTTCTTGCTTGGACTTATGATTTCGATGTTCTACGTTGGATTTATCAGTGTTTGTCTGAAAATCAGCCGGGGAATCGGTGCAGATTATAGAACTCTTTTGGACGGATTTGCGATTTTCTTCAAGCTCATACTGCTCATTATACTCACGCGTATATTTGTTCTTCTGTGGGCGCTGCTGTTTTTCTTTCCTGCCATACCGGCGTATTACAGATACAGACAAGCTTACTATATCCTGCTTGATAATCCCGAAAAAGGCGTATTGCAATGCATCAGGGAGTCTAAAGAAATGATGCGCGGCAACAAGATGGATCTGTTTCTTCTTGATCTGTCTTTTATTGGGTGGTTTATTCTCTCTTTTATCGTTGGGGCTTTGCTCACATACATCGGCCTGTTCGCGTTCCCGATTGTGATGATCTGGCTGCGGCCCTATCTCGGCCTGACCTACGCGGGGTATTACAACAAGCTGATAAAATACTCAAATGACGCGTAGGTCAAGATATCCGTAATTATCCTCCTCCCACACCCTGCCTATATATTTCCCGTTGAGGTCATAAAGCTTATAATCTCCGCCGTTTGATTTGACGGCGGAGATTTTGATTAGCTCATCATCCAGATAGATGTATACATCGTCAAAGTTATCGAGCCTCGATACGCCCGCGTTCCACGGGCGGTAAAGTATTCCACCCGGCAGAGGCGTGACCTCCGGGCGGCGGGATATACCGACTTTCCATTCAAGCGCCCCGGTCAGCGCCCAGCCGCTCTCCGTCACGCCGTGAATATGCTCATGGAAATAGAAATTCTGATTCTCCAGATAGCTTGAGTTTAGATTTAAGACGGCTATCTTCAGCTCAGGATTCAATTTCCCGTCCGCTTCCATCCTATTCGCCAATTGTGTGACCACCTCTTGATCTTTCAGTGTCGTCTGTCTGTAGTCATGCATTTCACTGATAGCGGCGACGCAGCATATCAGGACTAATCCCGATACGGCAATTGCTGTGAGAGTTCGTCCGTGCTTTAGTTTTCGTGTTGCGGCAGAGACAAGCGTATCTGCAATAATCGCAATCCCGCAGAACGACATAACGGCACTCCGCAGGGAAAACCACGCGTTTGGGATCACGAAAAACAAGCCCACCGGCGCTATGGCCAGAATCCCGCCGCAGAGTAACGCCGCCCATGGTTTGTCACTGTCGTTTGCCTCCTCTGCACGCGCCAAAAAGAAAAACGCGGCACAGACAACAAGAATAGCGAGATTATAGACGACATTGGTATCGGCAAAAAGAATCAATGTCCCGCGCCACGCGCCTTTTATCAGCGTATAAAATCCGCCCCTAGCAAACACGTCGCGAACCTGATTAAAAACAGCCGGGAAAGTGTTCCGCCAATAATCGTACCCAAATGACCTGATTATGCCGAGCCGTGAGCCGTAGACTATACTCCCTTGTGTGAGTCTTGTGAGCGTAAAATATGCGGCCACGTTCACAAAAGAGAATAACCCCCATAAGGTGCGGGACTTGTTTCGCCTGAAATACAGCACAGACACGATAAGCGTTGCCGTTAAAGAAAAGATCATCGCCTGTTCGTAAAATCCGTAAGCCACGGCCTGTGATAGGGCAAAAAATATGAGGAATCGCCTTTTCCCCTTCGCACACCATCGCTCAAAGCAATATAGAGAGATTGACGCGAAAAAAAGTCCCGGTACTATTCTTGATGAGGCGGAGAGCCAATACGTCCCTTCAATCCCAAGCGGCAGTAACGTGTATACGACAAGGAACACGTAACCAGTGCCAAAAAACCGTGACCATACCTTTTGAAAAAGACACGCGGAGCAGGCAAACATGGCGGAAAGCAAAAATATGGCGATAATCATAACAGGGAAAAACCGCGACCAAACCAAAACATCGGCAATCCCAGCAAGCGGCCGTGCGGCCAAGAGTCCCAGATTCGCTATCGTCCTAAACGGAGTCCCGCTGCCGGGAGGTGCGTAATTGTGGTATTGAATGTAGTCGTCAAGCTGATAAAAATAGTTGAAGCCGTAATAGCAGTATCTCGCAAAAATCACGGCAAGCAGCAGTAAGAATACGATGATGCTTTTGCCTTTTGTTGAGCTGTGTTTTTCCATGATTTTTCTTTCTTCTGTTGGTTTTAGGTATTATTTCCGGTGATGGTCTTTTTATGAGGCATTCCTCATACCCGTTTCGCGCCTTTACTTCTTTACATCGTCGATTCCGCATGTTATGATATGTAAAAATGTTCTGAATCGGGGTAATTAGGGTTTGAAAATGGATATGACAAAGGGTAAGGAGTGGAGAAACATTCTGTTCTTTACCCTGCCGCTTATGGCCGGGAATCTGCTTCAGCAGCTGTATAACACTATAGACGGCATACTTGTCGGCAACTTTATAAGCGGAGCCGCGCTCGCCGCGGTCGGTACGTCACAGCCGATGACTTTTTTGTTTATAGCCCTGGCCATGGGTCTGTCCGTCGGTGTCAGTGTCGTCGTATCGCAATACTTCGGCGCCGGGAAACACGACAGTCTGCCGGCAGCGGTTGACACCGCGATACTATTACTCGGCACATGCGGACTTGTGCTCACAGGCGTTTCGTATGCCATAGCACCGTTTATATTGCGGACACTGTTGAACGTACCCGAGGGCGAGTTAATGTATCTTGCCGTCGCCTATTTCCGCGTTTTCTGTTTTGGATTATTCTTTCAGTTCGTGTATAATGGCATCGCGGCAGTTCTCCGTGCTATCGGGGACTCTAAGGCTACGCTGTATTTTTTGCTGATCTCAACAGTTTTGAGCGGGATTTTGACTCCGTTGTTTATCATCGTCCTGCCGTGGGGAATCCGGGGGGCCGCATTCTCGACCGTTATAGCGCAGGCTGTGTGCGCGACTGTTTCGTACATATACATGCGCAAACGTTTCCCGTTCATAAAAGGCGGGGTACATTGGGACAAGCAAATTTCCCGCACAATGATAAGGCTTGGTGCGCCGGTTGCGATTCAAACGGGCATCGTCTCTTTTGGAAACGGCGCGATGTGGCGGCTTGTCAACGGCTTTGGCGATACAGTAATGGAGGCGTTTGCCGCCGCAAACAGGCTGGACGCGCTGGCGTTTGTCCCGGTTATGGGCTTCCAGCAGGGCCTCTCCAACTTCACCGGGCAGAATATAGGCGCCGGCAGGATTGACCGCGTCAAGCGCGGATATCGCGCGACGCTTTTGATGTCGGTGTCAGTCACCGTTGTGATTTGCGCGTTGCTTTTGATATTCACCAGACCGGCACTGGGGTTCTTCGGGGTATACGGTCAAGCATTGGAAATCGGTATGCGGCAAGTCAGGTTCTTCGCGTCGTTCTTCTGGGTGTTCGCGGCGATAATGTCCGTGGGCGGACTGCTTCAAGGCTCCGGGGATACCATTATTCAGGCTTTGGCTACGCTCAGTGCGCTGGCTATCCGTGTGGTGACGGGATATCTGGCCGTTCACTTCGGCATACTTGAATACAGCGCGGCCTGGGTGACTCTGCCGATTGGCTGGTTCTTCGCGGCGTTGATTTCGTACTCCCGCTATTTCAAAGGCGGGTGGAAAAACAAGGCTGTTGCAGTCAGGCAAGGTGGTCCGACTCAAGATGGTGACGAGTGATGAGCTACAGTTTTTTCGCGTTTATTTCACGTATGAAAAACATCACGCGCTGGTCGCTTATGCGCAACAGTGCGGCAGAAAATGTGCAGGAGCACTCTCACATGGTGTCTGTGATTGCGCACGCGTTGGCTGTGATTCGGCGCGATGTTTTTGATGGCTCAATCGACCCCGGACATGTCACAGCCTGCGCGTTGTTCCATGACGCGTCGGAGATTTTTACAGGAGACATGCCGACGCCGATTAAATATTTTAATTCCGAGCTGATGTCCGCCTATAAAGACGTTGAGGACGCGGCATTACGGAAGCTGATTCTGGCTCTCCCCGCACAAATGCGCCCGGCTTATGAAACACTTTTGCTATCCGCCAACGGCGATGTGCTGGTGATAGTCAAAGCGGCTGACACCCTCTCGGCATACATCAAGTGTCTTGAAGAGCTCAGCACCGGGAATCTTGAATTCCGCCTCGCGGCGGAGCAGTCGCTGCAAAAGCTGAGAGCCCTCAACATGCCGGAGGTGGATTATTTTATAGAGCATTTCATCCCTGCGTTTGAAATGACGCTGGACGAGTTGGATTTCTCATTCGAGTAAATATTGGAGGTAACACATGCGCGCTATAGTAACTGTAATTGGCAAAGATCAGGTAGGAATAATCGCGAACGTATCCACCCTTCTCGCCGGGATTGGCGTCAATGTACTTGACATCAGCCAGACTGTTTTGCAGGAGTTTTTCACCATGGTAATGCTGGTAGACACAAAAGAATGTTCCCTGCCGTTCAGTGAGCTTTCGCAATCGCTGAAATCCCGAGGAGAGGAGCAGGGGTTGTCTATACGCATTCAGCGTGAGGATATTTTTGATGCGATGCATAGGATATAGCTATGATATACCTATCTAGACACGGGCAAACCGATTGGAATTTATTCAAAAGATTCAACGGTTGCACCGATGCCTATTTGAATCAAACAGGCATAGAGCAAGCACGGCTGCAAGCCGAAAATTTAAAGGATGTCAGTTTTGACGTATGTTTTTGCAGTCCGCAAACGCGGGCACGTCAATTCTGTGAAATTATCTACAAAGGTTCTGCTATATTCGACGACAGGCTCGCCGAAATTGACTGCGGCGAGTTTGAGGGTACAGAAGAAACTGCAGAAGCAATGGCTTTGTTTTGGAAAGCAATCCAAAGCGGCGATATGGGTACGGAGAATATCGAAGCATTTATAAAGCGGAACTGCGATTTGTGTGAAATAATTGCAGCAGAACACAAGGGTCAAAATATCCTAGTCGTCACACACGCCGCGAACACTCGGGTAATAAACTGGTTTTTCAACGGCAGACCGAAGGGCTATGATTTTGGCAAACCGGTTGTCGAAAAAGGCGAGTTTATTACGTTTGAAAATTCATAATCTCGGAGGCACAACATGTTCAACTTAACCGAAATCCTGCAAACCAACGAAATGATCGATCAACAGCATCTTGATATCCGCACGATTACAATGGGCATATCGCTGCTCGACTGCGCGCACAGCGATATCAGCACGGCCTGCCGCAAGATTTATGACAAGATCACGCGCCTTGCCGAGAATCTTGTCAGCACGGGCTATGAAATAGAGCATGAATTCGGCATACCGATTGTCAACAAGCGCATATCAGTGACGCCGATTGCCCTTATCGCCGGCAGCTGCGGCGCCGAGGATTACACACCCTTCGCTGAGGCATTGGATAACGCCGCGCGGGAGATGGGCGTTAATTTCATCGGCGGATTTTCAGCGCTTGTCCATAAGGGATTCACCGACGGAGACCGGCGGCTGATTGAGTCGATCCCTCGCGCTTTGTGCGCGACTGAGCGTGTCTGTTCCAGCGTGAATGTTGCCACCACAAAGGCCGGGATCAACATGGACGCCGTCGGCCTGATGGGTCAGACAATAAAAAGCGCGGCGGAAATGTCCGGAGACGGATTCGCCTGCGCGAAGCTTGTTGTGTTCGCCAATGCGGTTGAGGACAACCCGTTTATGGCTGGGGCGTTCCACGGCGCGGGTGAGCCGGAGTGTGTTATAAACGTCGGTGTATCGGGTCCCGGCGTAGTCGCACATGCACTGCGCTCGATTAAGGGCGAGCCGTTTGACGTTGTGGCTGAGACGATTAAGAAAACCGCGTTTCGTATTACACGGATGGGTCAGCTTGTGGCGCAAGAGGCTTCCAGACGATTGAATGTGCCGTTCGGGATTGTGGACTTATCACTGGCGCCGACGCCTGCCGTGGGCGACAGTGTGGCCGATATTTTAGAAGAAATGGGCCTCAGCTGCGCCGGAACTCACGGAACAACAGCGGCGCTGGCGCTCTTGAACGACGCTGTTAAAAAAGGCGGAATCATGGCCTCATCCCACGTCGGCGGACTATCCGGTGCATTTATCCCGGTATCGGAAGACGCGGGAATGATCGCGGCCGCCGAAAGCGGTGTCCTGACACTGTCGAAGCTGGAGGCGATGACATGCGTATGTTCCGTTGGGCTTGATATGATCGCCGTGCCAGGTGACGTCTCGGCAGAAACGATTTCGGCAATCATCGCGGATGAGGCGGCAATCGGTGTCGTCAACAATAAGACGACGGCTGTGCGGATAATCCCCGCGCCCGGCAAATCTGTCGGCGACAGGGTAGATTTCGGCGGATTGCTTGGCATGGCTCCCGTCATGCCGGTCACACCCGGGGACAGCGCCGGATTTATTGCCAGAGGCGGCAGAATTCCGGCGCCGCTGCATAGTTTGAGGAATTAACAGTAAATTAACACTTAGACTGCAAAAGTCTGATAGGATTCCTGTCAGACTTTATTATTTCAAATGTGAGGGGTATTTACAGTTGCTGCAATTAAAGGACATAACCAAAACTTATATAATCGGCGATATGAATATTGAGGCTTTGAAGGGCGTGAGCCTTGATTTCCGCGAGAATGAGTTCGTCTGCGTACTCGGCCCGTCCGGGTGCGGCAAGACCACGCTGCTTAATATTATCGGCGGGCTTGACCAGTATACAAAGGGCGACCTTGTCATCAACGGTATATCGACAAAAGATTACAAAGACAACAATTGGGACGCTTATCGCAACCACTCCGTCGGCTTTGTGTTCCAGTCGTACAACCTCATTCCGCATCAGACTGTGTTGTCAAATGTAGAGCTTGCCCTCACCCTCTCCGGC